>JGI20153J14295_10002095_pt1 | contig 14618 bp, 12 predicted proteins | sample COG_03_FD_14295 | JGI IMG/M metagenome (IMG submission 14295) | reverse complement strand
GATGGCATCTAAATTTCCTAAACTGCTCAAGGCATAAGGTTTAACAAAAACATCTAGGATTATACTGTGATCTTTCGTTAAAGCAGTTAGAAGTTGATGTTCTTTTTTGGAAAAGCTAGAGGCTTTCCATGGGCTTGCATTAGATCGGTGGAATCCGATAATGACTTTTTTATATGAAGCCAGTGCTTGTATGATTTTATCGTTGGGTAAAGAAGCATCAACTGTATGAATTTTAAGTTTTTGCGACAAGCTATTCTTGAAGGTAGACCCAGTATCATCTCCAAGTTTAAGATATCCATAGGTAGGTTCTTTGCTGAGCGGTAAAATATTATTCTTATTCTGAACAAGAGTAACAGCAGCCTGCATGGCCTTTGCAATTAAATAATCATCTTCAATTGTATTTAAATCTGTACTTAGGTTTTCTTTTGAAACGGGCTTATACTTATTTAAACCTACTAAGTACTTAGCTTTTAAAATTTTCTTTACCGACACGGCCAAACGCTCTTCTGTGAACTTTTTAGCCTTAAAGGCACGTTTCATTTTCTTAATTGCGGTACTTACATTGTTTGGAATTAAAAGAATGTCATTCCCTGCTAAAAAAGCGGCAACATCAATTCCATATTTTGGGCTAATCCCCGAAGCACCTTTCATATTTAAGGCATCCGTGATTACTAATCCTTTGAATTTAAGGGAATCTTGAAGTAAAACCTGTACTGTTTTTTGAGACAAGGAAGAAGGAATACCCGCATCGAGCGCAGGAATATCCAAATGGGCAACCATTACAGAGGAAACGCCTGCTTGGATTATTTTTTTAAAGGGATACAATTCTACTTCATCGATTCGCTCTGAAGAAAAATTAATCGAAGGCAATCCTAAATGTGAATCGGTAGCGGTATCGCCATGTCCAGGGAAATGTTTTGCAGATGAAAGTACTCCAGCCTCATGCATTCCATTCATAAAGGCAATTCCTTTTTGGGCTACATTTACTTTATCTTCCCCAAAAGATCGGTTGCCAATAATTGGGTTTTTAGGATTGGTATTGATATCTACTGAGGGTGCAAAATTAATGTGAATTCCCAAGCGTTTCGCTTGTTCTCCAATTCTATAACCAATAGCTTGAACGAGTTTGTCGTCTTGAATCGCTCCTAAGGTCATATTCCAAGGAAAAGCTTGTACAGAATCTAGGCGCATGGCGACACCCCATTCGGCATCCATTCCTATCAATAATGGAATTTTGGATTTTTTCTGAAAGCGATTCAGCCAATCCGTTTGACCAAGTGGGCCACCTAATGAAAAAATAACGCCTCCTATTTTATTCTCGTCTATGTTTTTGGAAATGGCGTCAAAATGCTCTTTTCCTTGTTCAGAAAAAGCCATAACCATAAATAATTGCCCTATTTTTTCATCAAAGCTAAGTTGGCCATACGTACTATCCACCCATTGTTGTTGGGCTTCATAATCTACAGCAACTAAGGGGTTTGGTGTTTGTGCACTCAAGGTGCAAATGCCAAAAAGTGATACTAGTAGGTTGCGCATGCGATATTGGTGTTATTTTATAAAACGAGAGTGCCAGCTTTGACCAGCAGGGACTTCCCAATGACTTATATACTCAACTTTATCAACCACCAAGTTATTAAAAACTATAGTACTTGAAGAAACTTTTCTTTTTTTAGCCAAGGATCGGAATTCCTTTAAGGGTGTGTAAAGGAGTTTGTCCCCATCCTTGTGGGTCACATTCATTTTATCTAAAAGTTCAATTTGAAACTTCGCTTCTAGTGTTTGAATAAAACGGACCGATGAGTCGATAGAACAACCGGTAGCTCCTTGGACTTTTTCATTTAAACCAATAACAATAAAACGATCGTAAGGGATTTCGTAAGAAGTAACTAAGTCAGATCCGTGGGCTGTCCATTGTTTTAAAAAGGCTTCTAGTTCTTCAATAATATTTATTTTTTCCTCCTTTGAAAAAGGTCGTGAGGCTTGATAGATCCATACTCGAGCTTGATCTGGTAAATCAGTAAAAGGAATCAACATATATTATAAATCTTTTGCGTTTGCGATGAGTTCTGCAATATCCAATACAGGTACTTCTCCTTCTTTCTCTTTATTTTTTATTCCATCGGTCATCATGGTATTACAAAAGGGGCATGCTGCTGCAATGATATCGGGTTTCACCTCCAATGCTTGCTCCGTTCGCTCAATATTAATGTCTTTGGCGCCTTGCTCAGGTTCTTTAAACATTTGCGCACCTCCTGCACCACAACAAAGGCCTTTGGCTTTGCAGTTTTTCATTTCAACGAGCTCGGCATCTAACTTCTTAATCAATTCTCGAGGAGCCTCGTAAACATTATTAGCGCGACCGAGGTAACACGGATCATGAAAGGTTATTTTCTTTCCTTTATAGGTTCCCGTTTCAATGGTTAATTTTCCATAGTCCAATAATTCTTTGAGCAATTGGGTATGGTGCACCACTTCATAAGTACCTCCAAGTTCAGGATATTCATTCTTTAGGGTATTGAAGCAATGCGGGCAGGCTGTTACAATTTTTTTGACCCCATAACCGTTGAGGACTTCAATATTGGTTACCGCTTGCATTTGAAAGAGAAATTCATTTCCTGAGCGTTTGGCTGGATCACCAGTACAACTTTCTTCAGCGCCTAAAACAGCATAGGATACACCCGTGTTATGAAGTAATTTTACAAACGCTTTTGTAATTTTCTTTGCTCGTTCATCAAAACTCCCCGCACAACCAACCCAAAATAAAATTTCAGGGGTTTTACCTTCTGCGGTGAGTTCTGCAAGTGTAGGAACCTTAATCATAAAAATCTAGTTGTCGTTAGCACCATCATCAAAAACCTGAATGGTAACTTCTTTGTTAACCAATTCTGTGAATTTACCTTTGTACTGTGTAGCTTTTACTAAATGGTTATCAATCCAGTGGTAATTTCCTCCTCTTGGTTTCCCCATCAATAAACTGTGGTATTTAAACCCATTGCGTTTCAACCAACCTTCTGTAACTTCTCGGTTAGCTTCCACACGAGAGGTAAAGAAACAAATTAAGTGACCTTCAGCAAACCAGCGGTTACATGTTTCAGAGCGTCTGGATACAATTCTGCTGTCTCCATACGTTCGGGTTCTTCGTTTGGAATATCATCACAAATAGTGCCATCAATATCGATCAGGTAATTTTTGATACCTTCTGGTAAAACTGGACTGACATCCTCTCCGTTTTCAACTTTCTTGTGTAAATAATTTTCCGCTTCTTCTTTGTGCATTTTTCTTGATTTAAAAATTAAAGGTCTTCAACCCAATTGTTTCGGTCTTGTTGATTGAAAGGCCAAGGTGCCCCGTTATTTTCGATATTCCCCATCATATTGTTTAGGTCTGTTGGAGCTGCTGACTCTTCCATGACTAAATACTGACGCATGCTCATTATAATAGAAAGCGGATCAATGTCGATTGGACAAGTTTCAACGCAAGCATTACAAGAGGTACAAGCCCATAATTCTTCAGGGGAAATATAATCGTTGAGTAGTTGTTTCCCATCGGGAACAAAAACTCCTTTGTTTTTTTGAATGTTATCACCTACTTCGGTCAGACGATCTCGGGTATCCATCATTATCTTTCTTGGAGAGAGCATTTTTCCGGTCTGATTTGCCGGACACTCGCTCGTACATCGTCCACACTCGGTACAGGTGTATGCGTTCAATAATTGAACACGATTCAGATCCATTACGTCAGAAGCCCCAAATTTATCGGGTTCATCAGAAGATTCTTCTGGAACTGCATATGGGTCTGCATCCGGATCCAGCATCAATTTCACTTCAGCAATTACCGAAGGGTTGTTTGCAAAGCCCCCTTTAGCGTTTAAATTAGCAAAATAGGTGTTAGGGAAAGCCAGAAGTATATGTAAGTGCTTGGAATAGTATAAATAATTTAAGAAAATAAAAATTCCCACGATATGCATCCACCAAGCCGTTCGTTCAACTAAGACGATTGAATCTAAGGACATCCCGCTAAAAAGGGATGATAGGTATTGACTTATGGGAAAAGAGCCGGCTTGTTGATAATGTATAGCCTCTGGAAAATTAGTTTGGATATAATAGTCGGCTCCATTCATCATCAAAAACAAGGACATCAGCACGATCTCAAAATATAAAATCAAATCCGCATCTAATTTTGGCCATCCTTTCATCTCCTTTTTCCAGAATCGATTCAATCGAATCACATTCCGTCTCATCCAAAAAACAACAACAGCAATAAGTACTAAAAATGCAAAAACTTCGAAAGTGGCTATCAAGACATCATAAAAACCGCCCAAAAAGGGAGCAAAAATTCTATGGGTGCCAAAAATACCATCTACTATGATTTCAAGTAATTCAATGTTGATTACTAAAAACCCTACATAAACAACAACGTGCAATAGACCCGCAATTGGACGCTTGACCATTTTGGATTGCCCAAGGGCAATTCGTGCCATATTCTTCCAGCGCTCGGCCTTCTTATCGTTACGATCTATGACTTTACCAAGCTTAATGTTGTTCTTAATTTTAAGAATGTTTTTTGTAAAAATAACAGCAGCAGTAAGCAAAAGAAAAACAAAAACAACATTCGGTAAAAACTCAAAAATCATAGTGGGTTAGTTTTTATCTTCGGATTCGTAAGGAGTGTCTTTTTTTCCAAAAAGAGAAAAATGAACATATCGTTTGGGGTGTTCTTTTAAATCCTTAATCAATAATTCGACTTCTTTGGTACTTGCTTCTAGATTATTGTACAGGGCATCGTCATGGATCAATTTTCCAATACTACCTTCACCCCGCTCCATTGATTTGAGAATTGAATTCAGACTGCTAGCAGCAGTTTCAAATTGAGTCACCATGCCTTTCAAGTTTGCTTGAGAAAGAGAATCCGAAATTTGATTCAAATTAACGGAGGCTTGTGCCAAGTTATCAAAGGTTTGATTGATATTCGATTCTTGTTTGCTTAGAATTTTCGAAAGAGCAGCAGAGACCGTGTTTAGATTTGTTATGGTTGTAGATACTTCCGTCATTGCCTTATTTAAACCCTGCTGGGCTTGATCATCTAAAACGGTATTCAAAGACGAAATTAAAGTGTCAGCATTGATTAAAAGTTCGCCAATTTTTTTTTGCAGAGGAGATATTTCTGAACCTATAACATCCGTGAGACCGGGTTTAATTCTGCTTTGTAACGTATCGCCAGAAGCTAAAATACGATCGGCGTCGTATACTGGTATAATGGCGATTGATTTCCCGCCTATAAGGCTGGCTTCATACAATTCAGCAATAGAATTCTTAGAAAATTCAAGATCGTTACGTACAGTAAACGAAACCAGAATCTTATTTGTAGAAGGGAGAAAATCAATTGAGCTTACCTTACCTACTGTCAATCCGTTCACCGTAACTTTCGTCCCAGATTGAAGGCCTTCTACCTGATCATATACGGCATAAAGATTGTTTTCACTTTTAAACAATGAAGTACCGTTTAGAAAGTTGAAACCAATTAGGAACAAGAAAATTCCTATTAGAACAAATAGCGCAGCTTTGATTTCTTTAGATGGTCTCAAGACGGGTATGTTTTATTCAAAAATAATAATTATTTCGGGTTTTAGGGTAATAATCAGTTGGGGATTACGGTAGATAGTTTAATTTTTTTATTTTCCTTAAAAGCAACGATAAAAGCATGCTTATATCCTTTCCTTTTTGCCTTCTTCTTTAATTTTTTTGCCTTTTCATAGGAGGTTGTCTCGCTGTAATAATAGCGATATAACTCTTTTTCTTTTTCTCGAGAGATAGGAGACAGTCCTTTAAAATTATAGGCTTTTGATTCAAGCTTTTTAGAACTCGCAGCAATTTGAATTTTAAAAATAACTTCATTTGAGGTGGCAGCAGCTTCCTTTTTCTCTTCAACAACAGTTTCCCCAATCGAAGAGAGGGTATTGATTGAAGAACTTAAAGAGTTTTTGTAGTTGATTATCGCTTTTGAAATGGCTTGTGCCATTTCAAGTTTCCCCTTTGATGAGTTCAAATATGCTCCTTCTTTTGCATTAGTCAAAAAACCTGTTTCAACAAGAACGCTGGGCATATAAGTGTATTTCAAAACAACAAATCCAGCTTGTTTTACGGTCCTATCCTTTCGATTTAGATTTGCAACAAAACTCTTTTGGATAGCATCAGCCGCTGTTATGCTTTGATTCAAATAAGTCTCTTGCATTAGGGTTAAGCCAATTACACTTTCTGGATTATTCGGATCAAAACCATCGTAGTTTTCTTCGTAATTTTCTTCATAAAAGATAACGGAATTCTCTTTTTTGGCAACTTCAAAATTTCTTTGATTGGCGTGAAGTCCCAAAACAAAAGTACCCGCACCATAAGCCTGAGAGGTATGTGCGTCGCAATGTACCGAAATAAAGAGATCAGCATCTGCACGATTGGCAATTCGAGCACGTTCAATTAAGTCTACAAAAACATCGGTTTTACGGGTGTAAATAACCTTTATATTCGGTTTCTTTTCTAGGATTTTACCTATTTGCAAAATGATATTGAGTGCAATTTTCTTTTCGTAATAACCATTCCCTCGATTTCCAGAATCTTTCCCACCATGACCAGCATCCAAAACAACAACAAAAGGCTTGTCTTGACTTGAATCGGTTTGAATACTTGCAGTCGCATGATTAGGCAATAGACAAAAGCCTGCCAGTAAAATGTTCAAGGTGTAATGTTGTACTGATTTCATTCCTAATAAATACTTAAAAACCCTAACAAGCATCAAAAATATATGTAATTTTGAAGCGTTATATTTTATACAAAAATAGCCTATATCGCCTTGCAAACAAAGTCTTTTTATTCAGTCATATTGTTAATACTTTTTTTGAAGGTGCCATTTATCTATGCCCAAAACGATCTTTCCCAAGAGAAAAAGGTACTTCAAGACAGTTTAAGCCTTGAACAAATCAACGAAAACGAAGTTCTTGACAGCATTCCTAAAAAGAAACCTCTTCTCCTTGACTTGATCAATTATAATGCCCAAGATTCTGTCAAAATCGATCAAAAGGAAAATAAAATCCGTTTGTACAACAAAGCTGTTTTGACCTATGAAGAAATGCGTCTGGAGGCAGGGATTATTGTTTTGGATTATACCACAAACGAAGTTTATGCTGGAAGAATTGCAGATTCCTTAGGTAACTTATCACAGAAGCCCAAATTTCTTCAAGCTGGCAACGAGGTCAACCCCGATTCTATACGGTTTAACTTCGACACTAAGAAAGCCCTGATCTGGAATTCAAAAACAGAACAAGGCGGTATGAATGTCTTTTCTGATTTTACAAAAAAAGAAAATGATTCTGTTTACTACATAAAGGATGCAAAGGTCACAACCTCATCCAATCCAGATAACCCGGATTACTATATTCGAATTCGAAAAGGTAAGATGGTTCCCGGCGGTAAAATCGTTGCTGGGCTCAGCAACATCTATATTGCCAATGTCCCTACACCTATCGGACTTCCTTTTGCTTACTTTCCTACGACAAATGAAAAGGCGTCCGGCGTAGTTTTTCCAACCTATGGCGAAAGCGCACAACGAGGGTATTATATTCAGAATGGTGGATACTATTTGAATGTGAACCAATATTTTGACCTCAACTTTACGGGAGATTACTACACCAACGGGAGTTATGGACTTCGCTTTGATACCCAGTACAAGGTCAATTACAAGTTTGGTGGAAACTTAAGTTTTCGATATGAAAAACTGGTTAACGGAGAACGTGGTTTTCCTGATTACAATAATGCAACGGTATATAACATACGATGGACACATCGAAGAGATTCTAAAGCGAGTCCTACTTCAAATTTCTCTGCCTCAGTAAACCTTGGGAGTAGTTCTTATTTTGCGCAATCCATTAACCAACTAAATGATGCCAATTTTCTAAACAATACCTTGAGTTCTTCGGTGTCTTATTCCAAAACATTTCCGAAATATCCCCGAGTAAATATTTCACTGACCACTGCCCTTTCACAAAATACACAGACACAAACTGTCAATTTGACCCTACCAACTTTTCAGGCAAATATGGAGCGTATTTTTCCATTTGCACCCAAAACAGGAACCAAGAAAGGTTTTATTCAAAACATTAACTTTCAATACTCAACCCGAGGTGAGAGCCGGATCATAACCACTGAAGAATTTCTGTTTAAGAAAGAAATGTTTGACGATGCGCGATCAGGCGTTACGCACAGTATTCCAATAAGCACCAATTTTAAAATATTCAAACATCTAAGTGTAAGTACTTCGGCAAACTACAAGGAGATTTGGGCTCCAGATACTGTACGATACAATGACTACACTGAAGAAGCTGGAGTGGTAAAAGATACCCTTAAAGGGTTTGCCGCTTTTAGAGAGTATAACTATAATGCAAGTGTAGGTACTACGATCTACGGAACCTTTAATTTCAAGGAAGGAAAGAGACTTCAATCCATTCGCCATACCATGCGTCCCTCTATAAGTTATAGTGTTCAGCCAAGTTTCGAAAGATATTACGATGAATATATTATAGATGCAAATGGTACAAAAGCCCAGTATACTCGTTTTGAAAATGCTCTTTTCGGACAACCCTCACGCGGGATGTCAAAATCCATGGGTATCAGTTTGAGTAATAATTTCGAAGCCAAAGTTGCAAGTAGAGATACGCTGGATCCAGAACCAAAAAAGATTAAGCTTCTAAATAATTTAAACTTCAGTACAAGTTACAACCTCACCGCTGAAGAATTTAAGCTTGCTCCAATTCGAGTTACCACTGGTGCCTCTTTATTTAAAGACGAGGTAAGCATCAATTTAGCGGCTACTATGGATCCCTATGGGATTGATGAAAACAATACGAGAATAAGTACTTTTCATGTAAAAAATGGGGGTGGTTTAGTTCGTTTTACTAGTGCCAACATGAATATTGGCTTCTCTTTATCTAATGAAGATTTCGAAAAGAAAGAAGGTGACGAAGAAGAGGAAGAGGAGGAAGATACTTTTACGGGAAGTGATTATGAACGACTTTCTGGTGGCGGGCGAGATGATGATTTATTTGGTGTAGCCAATAACTTTTCGGACGGACGCTTTCGGGAAAACAATAAAGAGAAAAAAGAGGATGATGAACCAGATGGACTCTACCGTACAAAATTGCCGTGGAACATCAAGTTTGCGCATTCTATTACCTACAGTAACTCAAGGGGAGAAGACGATATTAGAAATAATTCCTTGATGGTTTCTGGTGACTTGGACCTAACACCAAAGTGGGCCGTTGGTTTTTCATCTGGATATGACTTTAAACAAAAAGGAGTGACCTATACTCAGTTTCGTTTCAATCGAGATTTAGAAAGTTGGAAGTTAAATTTCAGCTGGGTTCCTTTTGGCAACCGAAGTTCGTGGAGTTTCTTTATTGGAATAAAATCTGGTTTATTGAGTGATTTGAAGTACGACAAAAGAAATGAGCCTGATAAACGTTTATAATGTATAACATCGCCAACATGAAAAAAATAATCACAACAACAAACGCACCCGCACCAATTGGACCATACAATCAAGCTGTCCTATCAAATGGAGTTCTTTATATGTCAGGGCAAATCCCACTTGACCCTGCAACTATGGAGCTCATTGAAGGTGATTTAGAAAAAGAGACCATACAAGTAATGGAGAATTTAAAAGCAGTATTAGAGGCGGCTCAGATGACTTTTGAGAATGTAGTAAAAACGTCAATTTTCTTAAGTGATATGAATAATTTTGTAGAAGTAAATAAGGTATATGCAAAATATTTCAACGAAGAAACAGCACCTGCAAGAGAAACCGTTGAGGTAGCAAACCTCCCGAAATTTGTTCGCGTTGAAATCTCTATGACTGCAGTAGCCTAGCGTATTTTTATTGCATTTCTTTTTCCAATAAGTTTACATGATACTTGACTAATTGATCGATGGGTCGTTTTACAACAGTCCCCATGGTTAAATCAAATTCTTTCAATATCAATTCAACTTCATCTTTGAGGAAATAAGAAATAGATCCAACAAAATGAATTGGTACATCTTTAGCGTTGTTGAACTGAAACAACTGATGCCTAATGAAGCGTCTTAGTCCTTCATGTATCATGGTTTGCATATAAGGATCATCTTTGTGGACAATCATGAATTTTGCAAAACGTGCTAAGTAGGTATTTGGGTTTTCTTTGCGGTATAAGTTTTCTTTAACCGTATTAGCAGAAAGGTCGAATTCACTCTCAAATTTTTCGGCAAGATACTTTGGCATTTCATTGAAATAATAGCCTCTAATGAGCTGTTTTCCATAAAAATTACCACTAGCCTCATCCATAAGAATATAACCCAAAGAGGTGATGTATTGATGCACCTTATGGCCGTCAAAGTAACTGCAATTAGAACCTGTCCCTAAAATACAGACAATGGAAGGAACACCTATCGCTGCAGATGCGTATACTGCAGCGTAAGTGTCTTCTTTTATAGTAAAAGAGCATTTCGTAAAAATCTCTTCAAAGACTTTACTAATCCTCTTGGTTGTTGATTCAATTCCACATCCGGCACCATAGAAGAAAAGCTTGGTCACTTTATCTCTATTTTGGTACAAATCATAATTGTTTATGATTCGTTCCGTTAGTATCGCGGACGAAAGAACTTGGGGATTTAATCCTAAGGTTTGTGTAGAAAACAAAACAGTTCCTCGTTCATCTATTGCAAACCAATCGGTCTTAGTCGACCCACTATCAACAATTAAATACATATTATAATCCGTTAACGTGTTTCGCTAAGTCAATTAATTTATTAGAGTATCCACATTCGTTGTCATACCAAGAAATAATTTTGAAAAAGTTTCCGTTCAATTCAATTCCAGCTTCAGCATCAAAAACAGAAGTTCGAGCATCACCTACAAAATCTTGAGAAACTACAGCTTCGTCTGTATAACCTAAAATTCCTTTTAGTTCATTTTCGGAGGCAGCTTTCATTACCTTTTTTATTTCATCATAAGAAGTTGTTTGTGCAACTTTAACGGTTAAATCAACAACAGAAACGTTGGCTGTTGGAACACGAAAAGCCATTCCTGTTAGTTTTCCTTCTAAAGAAGGAATTACTTTTGTTACTGCTTTAGCAGCACCCGTAGCAGCTGGCATGATATTCAATAATGCACTACGTCCACCTCTAAAGTCTTTTTTAGAAGGTCCATCTACCGTAAACTGAGTTGCAGTAGTTGCATGAACCGTTGTCATTAATGCCTCTTCAATCGTAAAATTATCGTGTAATACTTTTGCTACAGGCGCTAAACAGTTGGTTGTACATGAAGCATTTGAAACTATGTTTTGATCAGCTGTTGCATCTTTGTGGTTTACTCCCATTACAAACATTGGTGCGTCTGCAGATGGAGCAGAAATAACTACCTTTTTAGCTCCAGCTGTAATGTGTGTTTGTGCTTTTTCAAGTGTAGTAAAAATTCCAGTACACTCAGCTACAACATCTGTTCCTACTGCATCCCATGCAATATCTTCAGGATTGCGTTCAGCTGTAATACGTACGCGGTGACCGTCCACGACTAAATCGTTATCAACAACTTCAATTGTCCCATCATATGTTCCATGAACTGAATCGTATTTTAAGAGATATGCTAGATGTTTAACTTCCAGAAGGTCATTGATTCCTACTACCGTTACATCTGCTTGTTTCATCGCTGAGCGAAATACTAATCGACCGATACGACCGAATCCGTTAATTCCAATTTTTAAGGACATAATTTAATTGTTTATTGTTTAAGTTAATATGAAAAGGTTACTAGATTATTATATTGAAAGTATATCCGAAACTTTGATTAAGTTTTCATTTATTTCAGATTTACCTTTTATTGCTTTTTCTAAGGGGGTCAGAATCATATTGTCATCGATCACACCCACCATTACATTTGATTTCCCTGCTAATAGCGATTCCACTGCAAAAACACCCATACGAGAAGCTAAAACACGATCAAAACAACTTGGAGATCCTCCGCGTTGCATATGGCCGAGTACAGATACTCGAACCTCGTAATAAGGTAAGTTTTGTTCTACATAAGAAGCTATTTCAAATACATTTTTTCCTGTTTTATCGCCTTCTGCTACCACGACGATACTGGATGACTTTCCTGATTTCTCACTCTTTTTCAAAGACTCCAATAAACGAGGTAAACCGAGGTTTTCTTCAGGGATAAGGATTTCCTCTGCTCCTGCTCCAATACCTGAGTTAAGCGCAATATGACCGACATCACGCCCCATCACCTCAACAAAAAAGAGGCGGTTGTGAGAACTAGCAGTATCTCTTATTTTATCAATGGCTTCGACAACCGTATTAATAGCGGTATCGTAACCTAGGGTATAGCGAGTTCCAAAAATATCATTGTCGATGGTTCCTGGAATACCAATAACGGGAAAATTGTGTTCTTCTTGAAAAATCATGGCTCCGGTAAACGACCCGTCACCACCAATCACAACCAAAGCATCAATTGCTGCTTTCTTGAGATTTTCATAGGCAAGTTTGCGCCCTTCTGGAGTTCTGAACTCCAAACAACGAGCAGAACGAATAATTGTTCCACCTTTATTGATGATGTTGTTTACACTTCGTGCATTCATCAATTCAAATTCATTGTCAATAAGCCCTTGATATCCCTGATGAATAGCATAACATTCAATACCATAATATACGCTGGAACGAACAACAGCACGTAGTGCAGCGTTCATTCCGGGTGCATCACCTCCTGAAGTTAAAACGGCTATTTTCTTGGGTTGATTTTTCATGTTTTTAATAAAGGTGTAAATTTAATGAAAACACAGCATAAATTAGTGTTTGAGTCGTGTACATTAGATTTTTCTAACAAAATCGATTTAGTTTTTTAAAATCACTCGTAATAATTGGGAGGAATTCAAAAGGTTATTCCGACTTCGTTTCTGTAGATTTTTTATTATTTTTTGAAATAATTTTTTGAACAAGTCCTTCAAAGGTCTTGAAGTCAACTTGGAACGAAAGCCCTACACCTTGGGTATAACCCAAGTCATCACTGATGTATCGGAATTCATTTTCTTTATTGAATACTTTTGCCTTCAGCGTGCCTTCCTCATTCAAAATAAAATCGATCTGCACATCACCAACAATAAGGGTTTCCTCTACCCCACCTACTGGAACACCAATTTTACCATTCAATAAAATCTTATCGCTAATCTGTGTTACAAAGGTTACACCAATTCGATCTTGAGATCGAATGTCAAGGTCAGGTCGTTCATCTCCCTTAAGGTAGTTTAATCCAAAATTCAGCTTCCCATCTCCCTCCCCGATCAAAGAACTCAAAACATCGGAGGCCTTTTCATATAAATTATTTGCAATCCCTTGGGTGGAAAAAGAAACATCGCTCACAAAAAGACCCTGAGAAAGCAATGAAATCGCTTGAAGTTGCATTCGTTGTTGATCTGCAAGCCGGTAATTAATCTCTGAAGTAACAATACCACTGGTGTTGGGGAAATTAATTTCAAATCCAGGGTTATCAGGTTTTAATAGACTTCCTTCTAATTTAATCAATACGTTGGTAGGTATTTTTTTATTGAAGTTGGGATTATCAACAAGTAAAGCTGGATTGGCTCCTCCGGGGACTTCGTATACAGCTTCAATGTTCATTTGAGCTTCTAGTGGGTCTCCCTCCCAGACAATAGTTCCTCCTGGATTTACATTAAACTTTTTGTCAATTAAACCAAAGTTTTTAAAATTATAAACCCCATCGTAGGCAACAAAATCCCCCCACATATTAAATTTTCCATCTGTGTTGGTTTCCATCAATAAATTCCCAGAACCTCTTCCCGTGAGTGTACTTCCAGAAACCTGATCGACAACAATTTCTACAGCTGCCTTATTGTTTACATCCAAGTCAAAAGTCATTTCCAACCCCCTAGAAATGGTAATCTCTTGAAATTCTTCTTCAACTTCAGTATTGGGTTTGTAGAGATCAGTTTTGGGTACAAAGTCGATGAATGAAACATCAGCAAGGCCTGTGTTTTCTTCCCAAGGTATCAAAATAGAAGTACCTTCTGCAGTTGCACCATCAACATCGATCATTAAATTTTTTGTAGGGCCATGAATATGAATATCGCCTTCAAGATATCCCGACCCGTAAAACAATGATCCTTTTTCCTTCTTGCGATTCATCAACAACAAACGATCAGAATTGATATCCATATCCAAGGACCAATTTTTAAAATTGAGATGAGAAATGGTTCCTTTCAATTGCCCTTCTGTCTCTCGTGTTTGATCAAAAAAGGAAGTCGATACAAATTTTATTTCTTGCTCAGACAATATAAGTTTAGTTGATTCTTCAAGTCCATATGCTGCATTTGTGAAGGGGATTCTCAAATTAAAACCATCCAGCGTCAGGTTCCCAATATGGGTTAAATCATCTAATGGACCCCAAAGATTAAATTCTCCAGTTAAAAAGGACCTTATCTCTGTAATTTTCCCTTTTCCTAATCGAGAAAGAAAAGACATATCGAGGGAATTCATCTCGACATCTAAATCTAAAGAAGTTCGCTTGTTGTGTACAAGAATTCCACC
>JGI20153J14295_10002079_pt1 | contig 14686 bp, 12 predicted proteins | sample COG_03_FD_14295 | JGI IMG/M metagenome (IMG submission 14295) | reverse complement strand
GGTATAAAAGCTATAGGCAAATGACCAAAACTTAATGAGCCAATTACCATACCTGGTACTATTTTGTCACATACGCCTAAACAAATTGCAGCATCAAAAACATTATGAGATAGGCCTACGGCCGTAGATAATGCAATAACATCTCTACTAAAAAGAGATAATTCCATTCCAGGCTCACCTTGAGTAATACCATCGCACATTGCCGGAACTCCACCTGCAACTCTAGCAATCGCATTTCTTTTTAATGATGATTCTTTAATTACATCTGGGTAATCTTTTAAAGGTGCATGAGCAGACAACATATCGTTGTATGCAGAAATGATACCTATGACATCAGCACCATCAGCAGCGTCACCTTGTTGAGCTTTATCACATGAAGCAAATGCATGGGCAATATTACTACATCCCATATTTTTTCTAGCAGACTTACTGTGCTCAGAAGCTAGATTTATTTTATTAAGATAATCAGATCTTAAGGTTTTGCTTCTTTCTTCGATTCTTTTTTGAATTTCAATAATTTTACTGTTCATTTTTATTTCTTATTTCCATTTTTCCAGGACCTATATTCTCTTTTTAATAGAAGATCTGAGTTTGATGGGCCCCAGCTACCAGAAATGTAGTCTTCCATTGGAACGTCTTCAGATTTCCATAAATTAATAATGTTGTCTATCCAAGACCAAGAGGCTTCTACTTCATCCCTTCTAACAAATAGTGCTGTGTTTCCTTTTATGACATCTAAAAGCAACCTCTCATAACAATCCTGATGTCCAATTTCATTATAATCATGAAGATTTAAATCTAGTGGAAGTTCCTGTAAGTCAAAACCAGTTACATCAGGTTTCTTTGTATTTAGTTTTAAATCAATACCTTCATCAGGATGAATCCTAAGAACTAATTGATTGGGAGCTAGAGATTTTTGATCAGAAAAAATATTATGAGGTACATTTTTATATCTAACTACAATCTCAGAAGATTTTGATTCCATTCTTTTGCCTGTTCTTATATAAAATGGAACACCAGCCCACCGCCAATTATTTATGGCAACCTTAAGTGCAACAAAAGTTTCAGTATTTTTTATTGGATCTACTCCATCTTCATCCTTATATGCGCATGCGGCTTTCCCTTTTGAAATGCCATCAGTATATTGTGCTCTAACAGAGTCAATACTAATATTATCCTTATTGAAGGATTGTAAGGACTTAAGAACCTTTAATTTTTCATCCCTGACTGATTCGTTATTTATTGAAACAGGTGGCTCCATTGTTATAAGACAAAGAATTTGAAGCAAATGATTTTGGACCATATCGCGAAGAGCTCCAGTGTCGTCATAATAATTTCCTCTACCCTCTACACCAAGATCTTCAGCAACAGTTATTTGAATATGATCAATAGCTGCATTTGACCAGCTTCTTTCAAAAATAGTATTTCCAAATCTTAATGCTAATAAATTTTGAACAGCTTCCTTTCCTAAGTAATGATCAATTCTATAAATTTGATGCTCCTCAAATCCATTAGCTAAAGAATCATTTATTTCATTTGATGTTTCTAGATTTGTACCAAGTGGTTTTTCAACAACTACTCTGCAATTCTTATTGACTAAATTATATGACTTAAGATTATTTGATATTGTTTGATATAAAAATGGTGGGGTAGCTAAATATAGAATAACAGAACGGTCTTCTGGTAATTTTTCAAATACATTCCAGTCTTCTTCAGAATTAATATCTAGCTTTAAATAACGCAATCTCTTTGAGAAAGTTTGCCATGGCTCTTCATGATTATCAAAACCATGAAAATATTCTGCTAGTGATTTTTTAACCATAGCAATGTAGTCCTCATTTGAAAGTTCTTTTGAACCAACGCCAACTATTTCACTACTTTCATCAAAAGAAGATAAGATTTCTTGACGAAACATTGCAGGTAATAGTTTTCTATTTGCTAAATCACCGGTTCCACCAAATAAATATAAAGAAAATGTATTAAGCATCATTAAAGCCATCCTCTAGAAATTGGATTCTATTTAATTGAATTGAAAATTCAGTAATAAATCTTGCAGCATAGGCACCATTAATAACTCTATGGTCATAAGATAATGAAACTGGCATCTGTTGGGATACTTTAATTTCACTATTTTCAAGAGATAAATGATCAAATGTTTTAGATAAACCTAAAATACCTACCTCAGGTGGATTAATAATTGGTGTGAAATACTTACCACCAATTCCACTAAGAGAAGAAATGGTAAAAGTAGCACCTTTTAATTGATCAACTTTTAACTTTCGATCCTTTGCTTGGGTAGCTAGCTCAAATACTTCATCAGAAATCTGAAGAACAGTTTTATTTTGCACATTTTTGATGTTTGGAACAATTAGCCCGTCAGGTGTATCTACTGCAACTCCAATATTAAAATAGTTTTTTTGAACAATATTTAATAGATCAGATGTTAATGATGTGTTCATTATTGGGAATAGTTTTAATGTCTCTACTGTTGCCTTAATGATATATGCGAGTGGCGATACCTTAGTTTTATATTTTGTATTTAGTTTTTTTCTTAATTCAAGAAGTGCTGTTATATCAGCATCATCATGCTGAGTTACATGTGGGATATTTATCCAAGATGTATGGAGGTTTTTTGAGGCAGTTTTCTGAAACTTAGACAGCTTATTAATCTTAACTTCACCCCATTTCGAGAAATCAATATCGGGTTGAATTGGCTTGAATTCTGATTGGGTATTGTTATTTAATTTATTTGAAACAAATAAATGCAAGTCTTCTTTTAGAATTCTTCCTTTAGGTCCACTCCCTGCAACTTCATTAAGATTAATTCCAAACTCTCTGGCGAGCTTTCTGGTTGCTGGCCCTGAGTGAATTGAAGAGTTTTTATAGCCAGATATTTGAGAAGGTATTTTATTTGGTAAAGGTTTTTCTATTGATTTTTCTTGAGTTGCAAGTGTTTGATTTACATCATCTTGAGCAGTTTTATTAGATAAGTTTTTTTCTATAGCGTTGTTTAGTTCTATTATTTCTATATCAACAAAAGGCATTCCTGTTTTAGCCATATCTCCAACAGAAACCTTAATGCTTTTCACAACACCATCAACAGATGCAGGTATTTCCATTGCAGCTTTCGAGAATCATTATTGGATCTTCAGAATCTACTTTTTGATCAAGCTCAACACAAATCTCTATAACCTCTGCTTCTTCTACCTCTCCAAGGTCTGGAACGTTAATAGATTTTAGCTTAATCTCACTATCTTCATTAATGGCAGTATTCGTTAAAGGCGGTTCTTCTGATTTGGCATCTTGTTCAACATCTTTACTATCAGATGAGTTTGATTTATTTTGTGATTCTTCTTTTGCAGTCTCTATATCAACAAAAGGCATTCCTGTTTTAGCCATATCTCCAACAGAAACCTTAATGCTTTTCACAACACCATCAACAGATGCAGGTATTTCCATTGCAGCTTTATCAGTTTCGAGAATCATTATTGGATCTTCAGAATCTACTTTTTGATCAAGCTCAACACAAATCTCTATAACCTCTGCTTCTTCTACCTCTCCAAGGTCTGGGATATTAATTGTAGATAATTCTGTCATTAAGCTTCCCACGGATTAATTTTTGTTGAATCTACACCTATATCTTTATAAATTTTATCTAAAATATCTTTATTTAGATTACCATTTTTGTATAAAGTATATGCTGATGCTCTAACAATACTATTTGCATCAATTTCAAAAAATTCTCTTAACATTTCTCTAGAATCACTTCTTCCAAAGCCATCTGTCCCAAGCACAGTAAAGTCTTCATCTATATATGGTCTTATTTGTTCTGCATAAGATCTCATATAATCTGTAGATGCTATTACAGGAATTGGATTAGATTCAAAGCATGTTCCCACATATGATTTCTTTTCTTTTGAGTTTGGATTTAACTGGTTATATCTTTCAGTTTCCATGCCATCTTTTCTTAATAAATTAAAGCTAGTTACACTCCAAACTTCTGCTGATATTTTATACTTTTGAAGGATATCTCTTGCATTTATGGACTCTCTTAATATTGATCCAGATCCAAGCAATCTGATAACAGGCTTATCTGCCTCAATAAGCTTATACATTCCTCTAATAATTCCATCTTCAGAGTCTTCAGGCATTTGTGGATGTTGGTAATTTTCGTTAGTTGTAGTTATGTAATAAAAATAATTTTTTTGATCAACATACATTTTTTGTATTCCGTCTTTAATAATGACTGCGACTTCGTAAGAAAAAGCAGGGTCATAAGACAAACAATTTGGTATGGTTGAGGATAAAATATGACTATGCCCATCTTGATGCTGAAGGCCCTCACCATTAAGTGTTGTTCTTCCTGATGTAGCACCAATTAAGAAACCTTTTGCCTGTGCATCTCCTGCAGCCCATGCTAAATCATGAATTCTTTGGAATCCAAACATTGAGTAAAATAAATAAAATGGGATCATTGGGTAGTCGTAATTGGAATATGCTGTTGCCAGTGCAGACCAAGCCGAGAAAGCTCCAGCTTCTGTAATTCCCTCTTCAAGCATTACGCCTTCTTTCGATTCTTTGTACCACATCACCTTATCAGCATCTTCTGGTTCATAATTTTGACCAGCAGAAGAATATATACCAACTTGTCTAAACAAAGCCTCCATTCCAAACGTTCGAGCCTCATCAGGAACTATTGGAACAATTCTTTTTCCAATATCCTTATCTTTTAAGAGATCTGTAAGCACTCTTACTGCCGCCATAGTAGTAGATATTTTTCTTTCTCCAGTTCCCTCATAGAGCTTTGTAAATGGTAAATCATTTGGTGAGGGTAAAACCTCTGAGATATTTCTTCTTCTTGGTATCGGTCCACCAAGTCCGTCACGTGTTTTCTTAAGATATTGAATTTCTGGTGAATCATCCGCAGGCCTTACATAAGGAATCGATTCAATTTCATCATCGGTCACTGGGATATTAAATTTATCTCTGAATGCTTTAATATTATCCATTGAAAGCTTTTTAACTTGATGAGTTGTATTGTCAGCTTCTCTTGAACCTACACCATAACCCTTGGTAGTAAGAGCAAGGATAACTGTAGGCGCTCCTTTAGAATTGACTGCTTTATGGTAAGCAGCATAAACTTTATAAGGATCGTGACCACCTCTATTTAATTTATAAATATCCTCATCAGTAAGATCTTTAACAATCTCTAAAGCACTTGGATCTTTGGCAAAGAAGTTTTCTCTAGTATAAGCCCCGCCCTTAGCTTTAAAATTTTGCATTTCTCCATCTAAGACAGCATCCATAATATCCTGAAGTTTGCCCTCTTTATCTTTTGCCATAATTGGGTCCCATTTTCGACCCCATACAACCTTAATCACATTCCACCCAGCTCCTCTGAAGGAACCTTCAAGTTCTTGAATAATTTTTCCATTACCTCTAACAGGTCCATCTAGTCTTTGTAAATTGCAATTAATAACAAATATTAAATTTTCTAATTCTTCTCTTCCTGCTAGAGCAATTGCTCCTTTAGATTCAGGTTCATCCATTTCACCGTCGCCACAAAAAACCCAAACCTTTCTATCATCTCTAGGAACCAAGCCTCTTGCTGACATGTATCTCATAATATGAGCTTGATATATACCCATTATTGGTCCAAGACCCATTGATACTGTTGGGAACTGCCAATATTCTGGCATTAACCAGGGATGAGGGTATGAAGATAAACCAGGCTTCTTTACTTCTCTTCTAAAATTATCAAGATCATCCTCGCTAAGATGCCCCTCTAAAAAACTTCTAGCATATATTCCAGGAGAAGAATGTCCTTGATAATAAATAAGGTCTTCCAACTGGCCTTCTGAGCCTTTAAAGAAGTAATTGAAACCTACATCATATAAAGTTGCCGCAGATGAAAAAGTTGAAATATGGCCACCAAGATCATCATCATTCATATTTGCTCTAAGCACTATTGCAAGTGCATTCCACCTAATTAAAGATCTTATCCTTCTTTCCATGAACAAATCACCAGGCATAGAAGCTTCATCTTTAGCAGGAATAGAATTTCTAAAGGGGGTTGTCAAGTTATAAGAAGGTATTGCGCCTTCTTCATTTAATTTTTTTGCTAATTTGGTCATTATAAAAGAGGCTCTTTCTATACCCTCTTCTTTTATAACGCTATTGATTGCCTCCAACCATTCATTTGTTTCAATTGGATCTAAGTCTTTAGACAAATCTAGTTACCTCTTAAAAATTTAGTATCCTATTTTACTTTAGATGATGTTAAAAATATACATTAATCACATCATAAGTTGAATATTGTAAATAACTTACATATAGCTATAATGATTGGACATGATTTTAGATAACCTAGTAAATGGTGAGATTAAGCTCAGCAAGTCAGAGAAGTGGATTGCTTTATCTGTATTAAACAACCCATCAAAAGTTATCAATCAATCCATCACATCCCTTGCCAGCGATGCTGGGGTCAGCCTGCCAACCGTTAACAGATTTTGTAAAAAACTTGGGTTTGATGGTTATCCAGCTTTCAAAATACAGATTGCCCAAGAAATAACAAATACTAATGACTTGTTAGATAGGTTTAATGTGGACAAAGATACTCCAGAAGTTGTTAAAAGAGTTATGGCTGATATCCAATCTACAATTGTAAATGTTGGACAAAACTTAAACCCTGCAGCAATCGATAAAGCTACAGATTTTTTGGCCTCAGCTCAAAGCATTACTTTTTTTGGTTTGGGTGGATCAGGTCCGGTTGCGCTAGATGCTCAACATAAATTTTTTAGATTTGGTGTACCTGTGGTTGCTCATACCGACTATATTAATCAAAGGATGATTGCATCTATGATGAAGGAAGGAGACCTATTAGTACTTATTTCTTTCACTGGAAGAACAACTGAAATTGTTGAAACTGCTAAAGTTGCAAAAAAGAACGGGGTAAAAACAATTGCTCTTACCTCAGAAAATTCTCCTCTAGCAAAACTTTCAGATGTTGTCCTTCATATTCATACACATCTTGAAAATAATCTTCATATTCCTATGACATCAAGACTTGCTCATTTAGCAATTATTGATATTTTATCTGCTACAGTTCAGGCAAGATTTGGAAAAAGATTTGACGATAGAAAAGATGAAGTAATTAAAAATATAGAAAAAACAAGAGTCTAGTAAGTTTTTAAAATTTTAACATCAACTATTTTTTGATTTAATAAATAATATAAAGGTAGATCTTTGTTGGTGTGGGCCTCTGTTACTAAATCAGACTTTTTGGAATTAGAAACCAATAAAATAATACTTTTCGAATTTAAAATCATGGCTAGATTCATGCTAATGCGCTCATAAAGCGGATTCCCCATCGGTTGGGTATAAATTATTTCAGGCATAGAATCAATTTTAAAATATTCTATATTTGACTTAATCATAGAAGGAAATAATGATGCAAAATGAGCGTCCTCCCCCATTCCTAATAACATTAAGTCAAATGGTTGATTTATCTTATAAACTCTAGATGGTTCTGATTTTAAAGATACAAAAGATGCATCAGATGCATTATTTACTAATAATTTTTCATTTAATAATTTTTCATTAGAGTCATCATGATGCATATCAACAGACCTATCATCAACCAAACTGACTTCTATATTGGGCCAATCAAGATCTGATTTATTGAGATCTTGGAAAATATTAATAGGACTTGAGCCTCCACTTACAATAAATGAAGCAAAGCCTTTATTTTTTATAGCCTTTGATAAAAGAGAGTGTATATATAATGAATTTTTATGCATTTTTAGACTAAATTAAAAGAATTTCTTATTCCTTCTATAACAAACTCAATTGCAAGTGCGCCAAGAAGTAAACCAAATATTTTTTGAACAACTGTGATAATAGTTGGTCCTAATTTTGAAGCTAGTTTTGATGAAAGCCACATAGCAAGAGTTGCCATAAAAATAACAACTAAAATAGGTAAATAAGATATAGCTGCATCAGTTAAATTAACATAGGATTCTTTTGATAATAGAAGGCTAGTTGCCATTGCTCCAGGCCCAGCTATTAAGGGTATGGATAGAGGGAAAATAGCTATAGATTTAATTGTTTCATCATCAATCGCGGTGTCAGCTGTATTTTGCCTTCTAACTTGCCTTTGTTCAAAAACCATCTGGAAAGCTATCACTATCAAAAATAATCCACCAATAATTCTAAAAGAATCCATGCTGATATTCATGACATCAAGAATTGCATTACCAAATAACCAAAATGAAGACAAAACCATAAGTGAAACTGCGGATGCTCTTATGTATATTGATCTTACCTGATCTTTTGTTAGCCCAGTTGTTAAACCAGCAAAAATTGGTACCAATGAAATTGGGTCTATAGCAACAAACATTAATATTGTGCTTTCTAGAAAAGTATCAAACATTTTATATATTTATAATCTGAATAGCTTCAGAGTGTTCTTCAGAGAAAATACTAGAAACCATAATAAATTTCATTCCATCACGGCCATAATATTTTTTTAAAATTTTTGAAACATTTTCTAAAGTTTTTTCGTGATTGGATAGATTGGCAAGGTAAAAAGATTCAGTAGATCCAACAAGAGTTAATTGGTTTAATGTTTTTTTATTGCCGGTGAAAGTGAATATAGGTATCCCATTTGGCTTGGAGTTAGATATATATTGCGCTGTTTTACCAGTTCTTGTTATAGCAATAATGCCATCAGCTTCAATGGATTCAGCTAAATTTTTAGCTGCTAGGCCAATATGCTGCCAATCTGAATTTGGTGAGAAACTCTTTTCATACCCCAACGTTTTAAACTTTTCAGTTTTCAAAGCAATAGATTTTAAAAACTTCACACACTCGATAGGATACTTACCGACACTGGTTTCTCCAGAAAGCATTATTGCATCAGCACCTTCATATATTGCATTTGCAATATCTGTTACTTCAGCTCTAGTGGAGTTGGATTCTCAATCATTGATTCAAGCAGATGAGTAGCAACTATTGATCGTCTCCCCCATTTTGCACAAGCATGCATGATTCTTCTTTGGATATTAGGTAGGTCAGTTAAACTCGTTTCAATACCAAGGTCTCCCCTTGCAACCATGACGCCCCATGAAGCTTTACTTATTTGATGAATATTATCCAAACCTTCTTGATTTTCAATTTTTGCTATTATCTTTGCTTTAGATTTTTTTGAATCTAGTATTTTTTGAAGCTTTTCTAAATCTTCACTATCTCTAACAAATGATAAAGCTATGAAATCAACATTATTCTTCATTCCAAACTCTATATCATCAAGGTCTTTCGATGTTATTGATGGAAGATTGACTCTAACGCCAGGAAGATTTACATGCCTTTTAGAACCTAGTTTTCCTCCATCAAGAACCTTGCAAAGCAATGTCTCCTCATCCTTGGATAGCACTTTAAAATTAATTAATCCGTTATCAACAGATATTTTTGATCCCTCACTCACACTTTTGATTAAATCTTTGTAATTAATTTTTATTGAAGAGGTTTCTACATCAACCTGGTCTCTAACAGTAAGTGTCACTTCATCACCAACTTTTAAATCCATCGTCAGTTCCGTATCGCCAGTTCTAATTTCAGGACCTTGTGTATCTAATAGAATTCCTATCTTTCCGTAATTAAATTTTGGATCATTATTAATTTTATGAATCTTATCTATTACAGCTTTGGCAGACTTGTGTGTTGCGTGAGACATATTTATCCTAGCAACATTCATGCCATGTTTATTTAAACGCCTAAGTGAGCCAATATCCTGCGTGGCTGGCCCTATTGTGCAAATAATTTTAGTACGCGTGAAGTTCATAACGTAAGCATATTAATACATAAAGCAGTGCCAATGAAGATGTTTTTAGCTTTATGCAATTTCTTTTAAAGAAATCTCAGAGAGATTTTTAATATATAAGCTCATTTCAAGCATTCTTTTTGAAAATCCCCACTCATTGTCATACCAGGCTAATATTTTAGTTTGATTGCCAATTTGGTAGATATGATTGAGATCAAATATACAGGATGAATCATTTTGATTAAAATCTGAGCTTACCAAAGGTAAATCACAAATAGACAACACACCTTTCATACTAGTGCTTGATGCCAAAATAATTGAATCGATTAATTCTTGTGTAGAGAATTTTTTTTCAGTCTCAAAAGTCATATCTAACAAAGAAACATTTAAAACAGGAACTCTAGTTGCCATTCCATTAAGCTTGCCTTCAAGTTCAGGAATAACTAATCCTATAGCCTTTGCTGCACCTGTTTTTGACGGAATTATTGATGCTGAAGCAGCTCTTGCTCTGTATAAATCAGAGTGAGCAACATCTAATAAGCTTTGATCATTTGTACTTGCGTGAATAGTATTAATTAAGCCGCTTTTTAAAGTAAAGTTATCATTAATCACTTTAGCCAAAGGAGCAAGACAATTAGTCGTACATGATGCATTCGATATAATCCTATCCTCACTTGAAAGAGTTTCATGATTAACTCCAAATACAATTGTTTTATCAGGATCTTGGGCAGGCGCTGAAATAAGAACCTTTTTAGCGCCTGCATCTAAATGTTTCTGAGCGCTATCTCTATCAGTAAAAATACCAGTGCATTCAAATACAATATCTATATCTAAATCAGACCATGGTAAGTCTAATGGGTCTCTTTGAGAGAAATATTTAATAGATGATTCATCAACAAGAATTTCATTAGGATCTGAAGAAATATTATTAGGTATTTGGCCATGAAGAGAGTCAAACTTAAGAAGATGAGCATTAGATTCAATACTTCCAAGATCATTTATTGCAACTAGTTCTAGATCACCACCATGGGCAGATAAATAATTGTTAGCAATTAAGTGCCTAGCAATATTTTTTCCAATTCTTCCAAAACCATTTATAGCAATTTTCATAAACTTATTCTTATTAATATAATGTAAATTATTTACATATATGAGTTATTATATGTATTATTGTATAATATTTCCATATATGTTGCATTCATTTGTTGTTATAATTATTTTGTTTTTCACAACCATTCCCTAATATGGAGTTTTTCTTAGTCATAGAACAAGGTTTAGACCTCATGCTCACAGGCATGATGACTGTTTTTACTTTTCTTGGATTGCTAATTTTATTAATCAACCTTTCGTCTCTAATATTTAGAGATTTACCTGATATAAAATCCAATCAAGATAAGAACTCAGAATCTTCAAATATTTCTGATAATCATATGAGGATAATCAATCAAATCAATAAGAGAGTTTAAATTATGATTTCAAAAAAAATTGGTATTACTGACGTTGTATTAAGAGATGCTCATCAGTCTTTGCTTGCAACAAGATTAAGATATGAAGATATGGAAAAGATTCTTTATGAAATGGATCAAGTTGGTTATTGGTCTGTCGAATCATGGGGTGGAGCAATTTTTGATTCATGTATTAGGTATTTAGGAGAAGATCCATGGGAGAGAATAAGAAAAATTAAATCTAATATGCCTAATACGCCTCAGCAAATGCTATTACGAGGCCAAAATTTATTAGGCTATAAGCATTATGCAGATGATGTTGTTTATAAATTTATTGAAAAAGCTAAATTAAATGGGGTGGATGTTTTTAGAGTGTTTGATGCATTGAATGATCCAAGAAATATGGAGACAGCATTAAAAGCTGTTATTGAATTTGATGGTCATGCGCAAGGGACAATATCCTATACAACAAGTCCGGTTCATAATCTTCAAACATGGGTTGATCTTTCACATCGCCTTCAGGACTTTGGCTGTCATTCAATCGCAATAAAAGATATGGCTGGTCTATTAGATCCATATATTGGGTTTGATCTAGTATCAAAGCTGAAAGAAGAAATTGATATTCCGCTTCATCTTCATAGTCATGCAACAACCGGAATGTCTACAACAACTGCGATTAAATGTATCGAGGCTGGTTTAGATAATGTTGACACATCTATATCGTCAATGAGTATGACTTACGGTCACTCTGCAACAGAAACACTTGTAGGTATTCTCCAAGAGACACAATTTGATACAAATATAGATCTAGATAGCCTGGTTCCAATAGCTACACATTTTAGAAAAATAAGAAAAAAGTATTCTGAGTTTGAGGGCTCTCTTAGAGGAGTTGATGCTCGAATAATTTCGTCGCAAGTTCCTGGAGGTATGTTAACAAATCTTGAGAATCAATTAAAAGAACAAAATGCAATTGATAGATTTGATGAAGTTATTGATGAGATACCAAAAGTTAGATCTGATCTAGGTTACATACCATTAGTAACTCCAACATCACAAATTGTAGGGACTCAAGCTGTCATAAATGTTCTTAGCGGTAAAAGGTATAAAACAATTACCAAAGAAACTGCTGCTCTTTTAAAAGGAGAGTATGGAGCAACCCCTGCCCCAGTAGATGTCGACCTTCAGGAAAATATCCTTAAGGGTGATTCAGCAGTAACATGTCGACCTGCTAATCTTTTAGGTAATGATGAATTTAATCAAACAAAAGAGTCTTTCAAAAAAATAATAGGCGAGAAGAAAATTTCTATAGAAGAAACTGAAGAAAACATTTTGACATATGCTCTCTTCCCAGAGGTTGGTATTAAATTTTTTGAAAATATCGATAATGCATATTATTTTGAAAAGCCACCATTAGAATTCACTACTAAAGAAGATAATTTTTATAATGTATCTATAGACGGTAAGGACTACATGGTTAAGTATTCTAAAACTGACAAGCCAGAAATACTTAATCAAAGTCATGGCACAAAAGAAATTACTGATAGTCCCAATCATCAAAAAGAAAATGGTGAAATTATTAGAGCGCCGCTTAGTGGCAATATATTCTCAATTATTAAAGGTAAAGGAGATGATGTTAAAGAAGATGATACTGTTATTGTTCTGGAGGCCATGAAAATGGAAACAACAATAAAAACGCCTCATGCAGGGAGTATTATTAATCTATTTGTTAGTAATGGTGATAAGGTCAACGTTGGCGATCCTTTGTTTGAGGTAATTTAGTAATGAGTTTTTTTGATTTTATAAGCACATTGGGATTTTTAGTCTGACATTCAATCAATCAATAATGATTTTTGTTGGTCTTCTCTTGCTCTACTTGGCTATAAACAAAAAATTTGAGCCACTACTTCTTCTACCTATTGGGTTTGGAGCAATCCTAACCAATATTCCAGAAATTGGTCTTGCTCTAAGCCCCATTGAAAAATTAATTTATCTCAATAATTCTGATCATATTGGAATAATACTTGAAAAATTTTTTAGCTCAAATCAGGATCTTGCGATGACATTAAAGGATGTCTCATATACCGATTTGATTGCTATAAATAACGAGGCTCAAAATCTTGGATATAAACCAGGTATTTTGTATACATTTTATGAAGTCTCAATTGGCACAGGAATTGCTCCTCTTTTGATATTTATGGGTGTTGGTGCTATGACAGACTTTGGTCCCCTTCTAGCAAACCCTAAAACACTCATTCTGGGTGCTGCAGCCCAGTTTGGTATTTTTGCCACAGTGATGGGTGCTCTTACTTTGGATTATTTTGGGGTAATTGAATTTACATTAAAACAGGCTGCCGCAACAGGCATTATTGGAGGAGCTGATGGTCCTACTGCTATATATGTTTCTTCTATATTAGCACCTGAGCTTCTTGGCGCTATAGCAGTTGCTGCTTATTCATACATGGCCCTTGTTCCACTTATACAGCCGCCAATAATGAAGGCCCTTACAACTCAAAAAGAAAGACAGATATCAATGGTTCAGTTAAGAGATGTTTCACAATCTGAAAAAATAGTGTTTCCTATAATGCTCTTGCTGCTTGTTGGTCTTTTGCTTCCGAGTGCAACACCTCTTCTGGGTATGCTATGTTTAGGAAACCTTATGAAGGAATCACTTGTTGTTGATAGGCTTAGTGACGTTGCTCAGAACTCATTGATTAACATAGTTACTATTTTTCTAGGGCTTGCAGTGGGTTCTAAATTAGCTGCAGATAAATTTCTTACTCCTGAAACTCTAGGAATACTTATTCTTGGTATGATTGCCTTTGCTATAGGCACTGCATCTGGAGTTATTGTTGCAAAAATTATGAACCTATTTAGCAAAGATCAAATAAATCCTCTTATTGGTGCTGCTGGCGTATCAGCAGTTCCTATGGCTGCAAGAGTTGTTAATAAAGTAGGTTTAGAATACAACTCCCAAAACCATCTACTTATGCATGCCATGGGTCCAAATATTGCTGGCGTTATTGGGTCTGCTGTTGCTGCAGGTGTGATGATTAAGTTCCTAGGGTAGAAACTCCAGACGAAAAAAAACAGAGGCTAGCTCTGTCTTTTTAATTCGAGTTCCTTAGGGGTCTAAAGTGAGATTTTCTCTAGCTCCTTGATTTCTTTCTCTTGAAATCTTGGTGGGTTTATAAGCTCTTTTTTATCGCCGACTCTTATAAACGCTTTCACCCTATGGGCTCTACCTCTTCGATTCTCCCTACTTCCCGTCTGCAGTTGATCGTTAGTCGGAATCAAGTTGGTCTAGTAATATTACGCCTATGAATTTTATTGTCAACACCTAAAATGCAAAAAGATTAATTAATTTGCAGTTTGTTATCTATTTAAATTATTTGTATATATAAAATATATGTTTACTATATTA
>JGI20153J14295_10002075_pt1 | contig 14692 bp, 8 predicted proteins | sample COG_03_FD_14295 | JGI IMG/M metagenome (IMG submission 14295) | reverse complement strand
ATGGTGCGGCAGATGGCGTGTGAATTCCAGAAGCAGTTACTTTAAAGAAGGAAATTTGATCTTTCAGTGCTTTAGTTTGATCGCTTAAGGAGTAACTCGAAGCTGACGACTCTTCAACCAACGCCACGTTTTGTTGGTTAACATTTTCCAACTGGCCAACCGCAGAGTTAATCTGGTTAACGACAACTGTTTGCTCGCTCGTTGCAGTGGCAATTTTAGCCACAATATCATTAACTTGGGTAATCGATTGACTGATTGATGTCAACGACTCACCCGTCTGGTTGACTAAGTTACGGCCCTCTTTGACCTTATTCGAACTATCATCAATAAGCACCTTAATATCCTTCGCCGCATCAGCGGCTCGCTGAGCAAGTGTTCTTACCTCACCTGCCACTACTGCAAAACCTCGGCCATGCTCACCTGCGCGGGCGGCCTCAACAGAAGCGTTAAGAGCCAATAAATTAGTTTGAAAAGCAATGCCATCAATTAAAGTGATAATAGGAACAATCTTACTACTGGACTGTTCAATATCACCCATAGCTTGAACCGCTTTGTTCACCACTTCCACCCCATCAGACGTCTCTTGTTGAGTGCTTACCACCAGAGTTTGTGCTTCGTTTGCACGGTTTGTGTTGTGTTCAATTGTGGCTGCCATCTCTTCCATGCTCGAGGAGGTCTCCTCTAAAGATGAACTTTGCTCACTCGTGCGTTGAGACAGATCATCAGAACCATTACTGATGGCGTTAGCATTTGAAGCCACACTATCAGTCGCTTGAAGGACAGCTGAAACCGTTTTTTCCATATTTTCAACTGAACTATTGAGAGCAGATTTTAAATCTTCTAGACGGCCTTGATAGGCACCCGTAATGCGTTGAGTCAGATTGCCATGAGCCATTTTTTCTGCCATCACAGTGGTTTCACTGAGGGCTTCAGCAATAGCTTCAATGGAGTTATTGACTCCTATTTTAAGTTGATCCAAATCGCCTTGGAGGGGGGTTTCTACCCGTAAGTCAAAATTACCTACTGCCGCAGCACTCATCACTTGATTAATTTCACCAATGGCTTGTTCCATGGTTTTCATAGTGCTTGTGAGAGTGGTTTGGAAGTCAGACCCAATGGCGCTAGCACCCTCTAATCGGTAACTAAAGTTACCCGTGGCAATGGCTTTTAGGACTTGCTCAAGGCCATCCATGGTTTTCTCTACGCTATCCGCAGAATTGTTAACACCCGCTTTTAAGGTAGCTAGATCACCCATAAAATCAAGCTCAATACGATTGTTAAAACGGCCCTTAGAAAGGTCTGTCACCACCGTATTGGCAGCACCAATGGCGTGTTGTAAGGATTCTAAATGCTGGTTGACTGCGTTAGCCATTTGACCAATTTCGTCGGTTGAAACGATATCAGTCACACGCAAAGAAAAGTCACCAGAGGCATCGATTTTTTTAAATAATTGAGACAATGATAAAATCGGACGTCTGATTGAGCGCGACATAAAGAAGGCCAATATATAGATAAGTACACTACCAATGATGCCGATCTGAAGGGCTAAGACTTTGAGATCTTGAATAGGTGCAAAGGCTTCAGCACTATCAATTTCTGCAATCAACGCCCACCGTGTACCTAATATATTAACGGGGGTATATGACGAAAGAACGAGGTTACCATTGTAGTCAATAATAGTACTCGATCCACTTTTGCCTGCCAGCGCAGCTTTTGTCGTGTCAGAATCAATACTACCTTTTTCAGGGTTGGCAAACGAGGCTTCGACGGTATGGTTGATGGGGTCAAGGAATGAATCAGAGCGCATTAAATAGTCAGCACCGACCAAATAGCTCTCGCCTGTGGTGCCCATACCAGAGCGTTCAGCCATGACTTTGTTAATGCTATCGGTTGAAATTTGTAGGGCCACCACGGCTTTTATTTTGCCAGCAGCATTGGTTATAGGTTGGGCAATAAAACTAGCAGGGGCGCCATTAGAGGGCGCATAAGCTTCAAAGTCGGCAAAGCCAAATTCGCCAGTGCTCATGACCTCACGGACCAATCGACCTAAACTAGACTCTGCATACACCCCATTAACAAGGTTAGTTTGGTAGTCAGGTTCCTTAGTGGCGGTATAGCCAACATAGCCATCTGGCTTAATGATAAATAGGTCATAATAACCGTATGTTTCAATGTAGGAGTTATAGTGGGTGTTCTCTTTACCAGACAGATTTAGATTGGCACACATGGACAGTGGACACATGGTGCGGTCGATAGTTTTGCTGAGTATAGCGAGATCTTCTTGTGCTGATTTAAAGAAGTTTTCTATTTGACCTTTTTTGATACTGCGTACTGTTTCAAGCTGATTTAAAGACTGTTTTTCTAAAGCTTTGGAGGCACTATCCAAAGTAGTAAGACCCAACACAGTGAGTGGAATAATTCCTACCAGCAAAAATGCGGCAATCAGTTTTTTACTGATGCATATTTTAGCGAACAAACTTGGCATGAAATTCTTCTCCGTTTTGAATTTTTAGCAAAAACCAGTTTAAAAACTGATCAAACAACTTCAATTTGTCAACAGATTACACCCCTAGCTAGTTCATGGCTAGTGTGTTTGCAAGAGTTCATACCTAGGGTGAAGTTTAACAATGCAAAAGAACTGTTACTGCACAGCCTAAATTAGGTGCTACGCTTTTAATAGCTAGTTAATGATCAATACTGTACTAATTCCTTATCGGACTGCCAAGGTCAAGCATACTTACAATACGAGCTTGGGTATCCTTAGAGCGGGCCAAGCGCAAGAAGGATTCCCGTTCGGCATTAAACAAATCCTGCTCGCTCATCATGGTATTCGCTTTGACTTTGCCGCCGGTAAAAATACGGGCGAGTTCAGTACCTACGGCGACGTCGTGGGCCGTAATTTTTTGTTGATCTTCGGCTTCGAATAACCAATCCATCATTTCCCTATACGTATCCTCACCTGCCATGGGCAGTGGTTTGCGGGACTTTGCTTTTTTGACCCGATCCAGTTGTGATAATGCTTCACTTAATAAGCGGTCTCGGTTCATCATGTATTGATCTTCTGGGTACAGCATGGCTTGCTCAGTGGCTTCTATGGGCGACGTTGCTGTCCAACCATATCCCACAATCATAAACGCTTTCCATGCCGCAGCTTTCATATCGCCAAGGACTTCATACCATCGGTATAGATACTCTTTACAGCCCCCTCCACCTGGCACAACGCCAACGCTTGATTCGACTAAGCCCATAACAGAATTCGCATGTCCAATGACATGGTCAGCGGCTAACACTACTTCAAAACCCCCGCCAATAGACATGCCCGCCGGTGCAGCAATGACCGGTAAGGGACACTCATTAATGGCGTGCATTGTGTGTTGAAAATGATTTAGGAAGTCATCCATACCCTTGTAATCTTGGGTTTCAAAGAACTCGCGAAAGGCGACTAGATTTACTCCACAGGAAAAATGTTGGGCGTCATTGTGAATCACAACACCTCGCAGTTGGCGCTGCTGTGCCTGCTCAAGCGCATGGCGAATAACATCCATAGACTCACTGTCTAGGGCGTTGGCCTTGGAATGAAATTCTATAATGGCTGCCCCATCATGCTCAAACCAACTGGCTTTAGCATTACTATACTGAGCCGTTAGGGTTTGGCGTAATTCAGAAAAACGCAGTACACCAGCGGGTCTGTTAATTGGAGCATATTGCCCCCCATGTTCTAAGCTGCATAATTGTTGGTCAATGACTTGATAGAAACCGTGTTGTTTAGCTGCCAATAAAAGCATGGGTGCGACCTGACGGTTTTCTTTTTGCATACGCTCAACCACTCGCTGAGCACCAATCTGATCTAATAACTCAAAGGGGCCATAAATCCAGTTATAGCCAAGTTTCATAGCGTCGTCGATGGGTAGAATGTTGCGGCCAATTTCTGGGATCAGGGCTGCTGCATAATTCAATGTGCTCGACAAGACTTGCCATGCAAAACGACCATATGCGCTATCGTCATCTAATAATACAGCAACGCCTTCAGCTTCTGCTTGTTGCGCCAATGGCAGTTGCAAACGGGCTGTCGTTTGATACGTGCCATCAGTTAAGTTCAACATTTGTTTACCGGCGTCTGTATCTCGGTAAAATCCTTGACCGCCTTTATTGCCAGTTTGTCCGTTAGCCACCATTTTTGTCATTAAAGGAATAGGCTGAGCATATTGATGAAACTCGTCCTCTTCTGGCAATATACTTTCGAGGCTCTTTGCTACATCAGCCATAAGGTCAATGCCGATTAAATCATACAAGCCAAATACGCCAGTTTTAGGAATGCCCATGGGGCGGCCAAATAATGCATCCGCCTCAGCGGGAGATAAACCCATATCAAAGGCGGTATGCAAGGCACATTGGATGGCAAATACGCCCACTCGATTACCTAAAAACCCTGGTGTGTCTTCACATACCACAACGCCCTTACCCAAATTACTTTCACAAAATTGCTCTAAGGTCTTAACCACTTCATCACTGGTATGTTCGCCCCGCACCAGCTCTAATAAACGCATAAAACGCACAGGGTTAAAAAAGTGTGTAATGGCAAAGCGTTCGCAAAAGGCTTGAGGCATGCCCTGAGTCAACAAACTGATGGGGATGGTGGACGTATTTGAAGTGATAATGGTGTTTGCGCCAGTCATCGCATCTATGCGCTGGTATAAGGCTTGTTTAATGTCCAAACGCTCAACTACGGCTTCGGCTACCCAATCACAATCTGCAAGTTGCTCAAAGTCATCCTCGGTGTTGCCACAGTGAATAAGTTGACCCGCTTCATTACTCATTAAACCTGGAGAACTCGGGTTGTTGAGGCGCTTAAATCCTCGTTCAGCTAAAGCATTAACACTGTCTCCAACGCTAGGAAGATCTAATAACCAGACTTCCACTCCAGCATTGGCCACTTGACCCGCAATGCCTGCGCCCATTGTGCCAGCACCAATGACTGCAACTTTCTTGATGGGCGATGCTGTAGACAACGAATTATTAATCAACTTGGCCATGGTTATGTCTCTAAAGATTGGATAAATTTTTTCATTAGGTTGAGGCTTTCTTTGGGCGCTTCCATTGGCAACATGTGCCCACTGTCAGCAATAACCTGTGCAGCTGTGTTTAAGTCCAATGCGAGCTTAAAACCTTCTTTTTTGGGAGTCATGCGGTCCTGTGCCGCTAGAATAACGCAACTAGGACAACCTATGTTGGCAAGTTGGAGCGCCTTTTCAGCACCTTTTTCATAGGCATTGCATGCGATTAAGTCGATTGCGAGAGGGTTATTTGCCATAATCCGAGTGCCAATACCAATGGGCTGCATGCCAGGTACTGAGCTTGCACCGTATTGATGTGGACTACCAAAACCCCACTGTAGCATCATTTCTGCGGCAACTTTGGGGTTGGATTGTGCCATTTCAACTAAGGCTGGATTCACTGGTATGGCGCTAGCAGTGGCAAGAGCGGTGACAGATTTAAGTCGATCACCAAGTAGACCTGCAGCTTCTAAAGCCACTAAAAATCCTTGGGAATGTCCCACTAGGTGGACCTTGTCTACCTTGGTGGTGTCCAATGCTCGCACCAGCCAAGCTGCCATGAGTTCGATACTCGTGAGGGCTTCGCCCTCAGATAAGCTATGGGCGGGAAAGTCGGGAGCAAATACACTATAACCGTGGAAGGCAAACCAGCGTGCCTGCAGCGCCCAGCACCGATGATCAGTGCCTGAACCGTGTAATAAAACGACGGTGGGTAAATGGGCTGCAAATGGTTTTCCACCAGTGGCAATAAACGTATTAGCGTTATCAACTTGAATATACATGTTTACGCCTCTGCCTGTTGCGCCAAAATCTTAGCTGCTGCCCGCAAACCTAGGCTAAAATCGGCTTGAATATCTTTGAGCGTCTCAATTCCTACAGACACCCTAATAAGGTCTGCACCGATGCCTGCGGCTATGAGGTCGTGTTCACTCAGTCGTGAATGAGTCGTGCTACCTGGATGGAGCACCAGAGTCCGAGAATCACCCACATTGGCTAGGTTTGATGATAATTGCAGAGCGTTGATAAAGGCAGCTCCAGCATCGCGACCACCTTTTACTCCAAAGGTGAGCATTGAACCTGCACCTTTAGGGAAAAGTGCTTTGGTATGCGCTTCGGCATTAATGTCAGGGTGATTAACCCAGGCGACTGCATCCTGTGTTTGCAGCCAAGTGACCATCGCTTGAGCGTTAGACACATGTTGCTGCATGCGCAAGTTTAACGTTTCCAAGCCCTGCAATAACAAAAAAGCATTATGGGGTGTCATGGCTGCACCGATGTCACGCATCGATTCACAGCGGATGCGCATGGCTAACGCAGCAGGGCCAAATTCTTCCCAAAAATTCATGCCGTGAAAGGGTTCGTAAGGCTGGGTTAGGGTGGGGAAACGACCACTTTTAAGCCAATCAAAATTACCCCCATCAATGACTACACCCCCTACAGCAACGCCATGGCCACCAATCCACTTAGTTACTGAATGCACCACGACATCAGCACCATGCTCAATCGGATTATTGAGGTAGGGCGTTGCAAACGTTGCATCCACAACCAGGGGTATGCCCTGAGCATGAGCAGTCTTTGCAATGGCAGGTAAGTTAGAGACTGCAAGGCCAGGGTTACCGATGGATTCGCAAAACACTAACTTAGTGTTGTCCTGTATGGCAGCCCCTAAAGCCTGTTGATCATTAATATCAACAAAGGTGCAGTCTATGTTAAAACGCTTAAGGGAGTGCTTCAAAAGTGTCACGGTGGATCCGTATATCTGAGCAGCACTAACAATATGGTCGCCAGCAGAGCATAGGCTGAAAAAACTCACAAACAGGGCACTCATGCCAGACGCCGTACAAATTGCCCCTGCACCGCCTTCCAAAGCAGCCAAGCGCTGTTCTAAGACCGCCACAGTGGGGTTAGTGATACGGCTATATATATGCCCACCTTGCTCCACATTAAATAACGCCGAAGCTTCATCGACACTATCAAACACGTATGAGGTTGTTTGGTAAATAGGCACTGCCCTAGAGCCATGGTCTGATTCTGGCTGATAGCCACTGTGGAGCGCAATGGTATCGGCGCCTAAATAAGAAGATTTGCTCATAGTGTTGCCTTAATGTGCTTATTCAGCAGCTAGTTGTGGGGTCAAGCCTAGGGCCTCAAAGTTAAAAGGTAGACTCGTCAGTTGGCCTTTTAGCGTGCCAAGGCTGGTGTGCACATCGACCGTTAGGCTATTGCCTAAAGTGGGCAAAGAGCACAGCACAAACGCTAAGTGTACCCCATATTTGGGCGAAGGGGCTTGGCTGGTGATTTCGCCCGCCCATTGGTCTCCTATGAAGACGTCTGTTTGAGAAATAGTACAGGTTTGGTTAATGATTATACCCATGAGTTTTTTCGTTGGCACATGCTGACGCAAAGCAGGCAGGGATAAGCTCTCTATATCAGCATCTAAATCAACGTATTGGCCTAGGCCACATTCAAAAGGTGTGGTGGCATAATCCATATCGTTACCTAAGGACAATAGTCCACTTTCAACGCGCTCTATGCCATTAGGGCATCCAGGGCCTACATTTAAATCTTTGCCCTTTGCGAAAAATTCATCCCATAATGGACCTGCTAGACTTGCATTATCCACATAAATTTCAAAACCACCTTGTTTACTCCAGCCAGATCGGGCCACCTGCATATCTACCCCTTGGTATGACATGGGTTTAATTTGAAAGAACTTAATGTCGCGCACACCTTCCCCAAACACCCTCGCCATGAGCTCTTCTGCCTTGGGACCTTGCACGGCAATGGGCCAAACATCAGGCTCAGTGACACTAACATCCAAGTTAAAACCAATGGCTAAACCCTGCGCCCATAACATGACATCTGTATCAGCGATCGATAACCACCAATCAGTTTCAGTGAGTTTTATGGCGATGGGATCATTAACAATGCCGCCTTCAGGGTTACAAAGGGGCACGTAAAAGCAGCGACCAATGCGGGCTTTGGATAAGTCTCTGGGCGTCATCATTTGGATGAGGCGGTAGGCATCGGGTCCACTTATAGCCACTTGTTTTTCACATGATACATCCCACACCTGAACATGTTTGCACAAGTGCCAATAATCTGCCTCCATGCCACGAAAATTAGCCGCTAATAACGTGTGGTTGTAAATAGTGTAGGCGTGCACGCCTGCGGCTTCAACGCGACTGGTAAAGGGGGTTGCGCGGGTGCGCCGACTGATTGAAAGATTGGAGGTTGATAGACGAGTGATAGACAGTTCTGGGTTCATAGGTGGCGACCAAACAGTGTTAGGGGTTGAACATATGGGCGCAATATACGCCAGCTTTCTCCTTTGGGAAATACATAAGTCTAGTCAGTCACTTTTCAGACTGACGGGGCTAATTTTGGTGTTTCAAGGGGTTCAACGACAGGCCTTAAGGCCTAAGGCTTCAAAATTAAAAGGTAAGCTGGTGAGCGTGCCAGTGGCTTGGCCTTGATCAGTGTTAACGGCTACTGTTTTAGCCCCATTTAAGGCTTCTAAATTACACATTACAAAGGCCAAGCGACGCATGTATCTAGGGGAGTATGCTTGGCTGCGGATATCCCCAATTTTTTGATCACCAACAAACACATTCACGTCACTTAAACTGCGATGGTACTCCAGTACCAAACCCATTAGTTTTTTGGTCGGGGTGTGAAGCCTTAATGCAGGCAAGCTTAGGCTTTCAATATCGGCATCAAGGTTGATGTATTTTTCTAAACCAATTTCAAACGGTGTGGTTGTGTGGTCCATATCGCTGCCAAAAGACATGAGTCCACTCTCAATGCGCTCAATCAAGTTGGGGCAACCTGCACGCACATCCAAGTCTTGTCCTTTAGCAAATAATTCATCCCATAATTGGGTGCCAATATCTGCATCATTAACAAACACTTCAAAGCCGGTTTGTTTGCTCCAGCCAGAACGAGCTACTTTCATGCGCTTACCCTTATAAACAAAGGGTGCGATGGCAAAAAATCCGAGTTCTTTAATGGCATCACCAAAAACGCGGCACATTAATGCTTCTGCTTTAGGTCCTTGCACTGCTAAGGGAAAAATTTCTGGTTCTCTGACCTCAACATCTAAACCAAAGCCAACGGCTAAGCCTTTGGCCCACAGCAATACATCTGAGTCTGCAACAGATAAACGCCAGTGGCGATCATTGATCTTAATGCCTACACCGTCACTGATCATGCTGCCATTCTCATCACACATGGGTAAGTAATAACAGCGGCCTACTTGGGCATTCGAAAGGTCTCTAGGTGTCATGTATTGAGCCAGCTGGTTAGCGCCAGGGCCCATGAGGGTCACTTGTTTTTCACAACTCACATCCCACACCTGAACATTTTCACACAAGTGCCAATAATCCACTTCAATGCCACGGAATGAGGTGGCTAATAAGGTGTGATTATAAACCGTGTAGCCTGTCGCACCAGCAGCCTCTACGCGGCTGCTAAAAGGTGTTCGACTCGTACGCCGTGAAATAGACAAATGTGGACGCATGCAATTGACTCCGCTGCACTAAAAAGAATTCATTCTGCCCTTAATAAAGGTAAGCTTCAAGCCTTCTTATTCACACGGACATGGCTAGGTCGCTCTGCTCCTTACAAAGACGTAAATAAGCAAATGCAGGCAATGAAGCAGCGAGCTTTTAACCTACTATTAAGTGGGCTGGTGTCTGGGCACTTGTCCATTACTAAGAGTTAGCCACCTTGGCGTTTTAGCAGGGCTTTTATGTCAGCTAATTCATTGCGTAAGTCGGTCATCGAGGGTTCTCCCTCTGCTAGACGTTCGGCTGCGTTTTCATTTTCCATGACATTGACAACGATGCCAATCACCATATTTAAAAATGCAAAGGTCGTTAAAAATATAAAACTCAAAAAGAACACCCAGGCGTAACCATAAACTGCCATCACTTCGTACATTACATCGGTCCAATCTTCAAAGGTCATCACTCTAAACAGCGTGAGCATAGAGATTGATATATCACCCCATAAGACGGGATTAATGGTATCGAAGAAGGTGGTGCCAACAGCCGCATAAATGTAAAAAATGATGAACATTAGTAACAGAACATAACCCAACTGAGGCATCGCCTTAATGAGTGAGTTCAGTAATATGCGCAGCTCAGGCACCACTGACACCATCCGCAACACCCGAAAAATTCGAATAAGGCGGCCAACTAGAGCTAATTCACTGTCCTCTATAGGAATCAGACTGACAATAACAATGACGCTATCAAAAACATTCCAACCATTAAAAAAGAACCTACTTTTTTGCGGATCACCTGCAAAACGAATACTAATTTCGATCAGGAAAAAAATCGTAATGCCAATGTCTAAAAAACCGATGAGGCTAATCAAGCCGGCGGGCATTGAATAGGTTTTAGCGCCAATGACCAAGGCTGAGAGCAAGATGATGCTGACCACAAATAACTCAAATATTTTGTTAGATCGTAAGGTAAATAACCGAGATTGAAGACTGAGGGGAATCATGGAAAAGGGCTCATTAAGTACAATTTTAGGGCTGTTTTAGGGTCGCCGGTAAATATACCTTGCTTGCTGTGCGGCTTCAATGGCCGCTAGATCTAGTTTTGTAAAATAATAGCTTTGTAACTTATAGTGCTTTGTGTAATGTCACTTAACCTCAATGTTTCTGTTTGAAAAAGTAATATTGGCCCAGCAAAATAACGAGAAACAATATGCCTTTCATGAGAAGGGTGTGATAACCTAGTTTAAATATTGGTAATAATACTTTACCAATTTAAACATTATGGTCTAAGTTATCGTTATGAATTCCTTATTAAATGCTTCTAACAAGCCACCCCATGAAGGCGTAATAGACGTATCCACCTTTGTCAGCGCCTTACAAAAAATACTACCAGTTGGTGCGGTGATACTTTCAAAAGAAGGCCAAAGACCTTTTGAATGCGATGGCTTGACTGTGTACCAGCAATTACCTTTAGTCACGGCGATGCCAGAAACTGTGGATCAGGTGCAGGCTATTTTGCGTCTATCCCACTTACATGGGGTACCCTTAGTGCCAAGGGGCGCTGGCACGGGCCTTTGCGCTGGCGCCATGCCCCATGCTGAAGGACTTTTATTGGTCCTGACCAAACTTAATCAAATTGTCCATGTTAACCATAAAACCTGCACAGCAACAGTGCAACCGGGTGTGCGTAATCTAGCACTCACNGAGGCTGTTGCGCCTTTTGGTTTGTATTATGCGCCAGACCCATCCTCACAAATTGCCTGTACCATCGGTGGTAACGTGGCGGAAAATTCGGGTGGAGTGCACTGTCTTAAGTACGGCCTTACAGTGAATAACCTGCTGCAAGTTACTATGGTGACCATTGAAGGGGAAATAATGACCTTGGGTGGTGCAGGTTTAGATGAACCTGGTATGGATTTATTGAGCTTAATGGTAGGCTCTGAAGGGTTACTAGGTGTAGTGGTGGAAGCCAAGGTCAAACTGTTACCAAGGGCACCAAGAGTGCAAGTGCTTGTGGCGGCCTATGACACTGTCACTGCTGCAGGTGATGCAGTCGCAGCCCTGATAGGGCAGGGTATTATCCCAGCAGGTTTAGAGATGATGGACCATTTGGCTATTAGTGCGGCTGAAGACTTTGTCAAAGTGGGATATCCAACAGATGCCCAAGCATTACTTATTTGTGAGTTAGACGGCACTGATGCCGAAGTTGAAGAACAATTACTTTTGGTGTGCGAGTGCTTTAAACAACATGGTGCGCACCATATTCGTATCGCTAAAGATGCCGCAGAAGCCGCAGCCTTATGGCAAGGGCGTAAAGCGGCTTTTCCTGCAGTGGGGCGCATATCGCCCGACTATTATTGTATGGATGGCACTATTCCTCGCAGCCAGGTGGGTTACGTGTTAACACGTATTAGTGAATTATCCCAGTTTTATGGGCTTCGCGTTGCCAACGTTTTTCATGCTGGTGATGGCAATTTACACCCACTTATTCTGTTTGATGCCAGCATTGATGGAGAGCTCGAGCAAGCAGAATTATTAGGTGGAGATATTCTGACTTTATGTGTTGATGTGGGGGGCACTATTACTGGTGAACACGGTGTGGGTTTAGAGAAAATGCCCCAAATGCCCTACCAATTTGGAGATGCAGAATTGGCTCAATTCAGGCGCTTAAAAGCGGCCTTTGATAGTGAAGAGTTATTAAACCCAGGTAAAGCCATTCCTACACTTAAGTATTGCCAAGAATATCGGAGCTTACAGCATGGGTGATTTAACCGTGCAGTTAGAGCAACAAATTCAACACGCTTATGCCACAAAAACACCCCTCAAGATACGTGGAGGCAATACTAAAGCCAGCCTCGGTAGAGAAACTTCTGGAGAAGCCATGGATATGGCCGATCATAGTGGAGTCATTAGTTATAGTGCCACTGAATTGGTTGTTCGTGCGCGTGCTGGCACAAAAATTTCGCTCCTCAACGATCTGTTAGCAGAGCAACACCAACGCCTGCCTTTTGAACCCCCAAGTTTTGCTGGTGAAGCCACCATTGGTGGCACTGTGGCAGCGAATCAAACAGGGGCTTCGCGGCCCTGGTTTGGTGGTGTTAAAGACAGTTTGCTGGGCCTAGGACTCATCAATGGCTATGGTGAAGTGATGCAGTTTGGTGGTCAAGTCATGAAAAACGTTGCAGGCTTTGATGTGACGCGTTTGCAGTGTGGTGCTATGGGCAGTCTGGGCCTGATTACCGACGTCTCCATAAAAGTTTTACCAGAGTTCAAGGCAGGCCATACCCTCACCTTCGACATGACCATAGAAGCTGCATTAGAAGCAATGTTGAAATGGGCTAACCTCAGTCTACCTATCACGGGTATGAGCCATTTTAAGGGTCTGCTTTATGTAAGACTGCAAGGTGGTGCAGGCGGAGTAGCCTCAGCCAGTACTTTTTTGGGTGGTGAAAAGCTAGCATCAAAAGCTGCAGAAATATTTTGGCAAGCCATCAGGGAAGGGTCTTTTTTGCAACCACGCCATGATCAAACCTTATGGCGTTGGAGTGGGGCAAGCGATACGCTCGCAAACACAGTACCTAATACGTCTTTGATTAATTGGGCTGGAGCGGAACGATGGGTCTTAACAGAGGCTTTAGATACGCCTCTGGAGGGTTTGGTGCAATATCAAGGCGGTGACCGATTAGCTGAGGTTTATGGTGCTATAAGTGCGCCTCAGCAGGCCCTGCAGCAGCGCATAAAACATGCCTTTGACCCCCACGGAATTCTTAATGCGGGTCGTCTATATGCTTGGATGTAAACCATGAAGACCATTATTGCCAAAGAGTTTGCTGACCAACCTCAATTTGCACCAGTGAAAGATATATTACAAGCCTGCGTGCACTGTGGTTTTTGCACTGCAACCTGCCCAACATATTTACTGTTAGGTGATGAACGTGACAGCCCACGTGGCCGCATTTATATGATGAAAGCGATGTTTGAGGGTGAACAAGTGACGCAAGAAACGCGTCATCATTTAGATCGCTGCTTGACCTGTAGAAGTTGTGAAACAACCTGCCCTTCTGGGGTAGAGTATGGTCATCTAGTGGACTTAGGTCGGGTTGTAGTAGAGCAAAAAGCGCCTCGTCCCATGCATCAAAAACTAGTGCGCTGGGGGCTAAGGCAAATATTACCTTATCGGTCTAGATTTGGTCCATTACTGAAACTAGGTCAGTTAGTGAGGCCCATGTTGCCCACCGTTATAAAACAACATGTGCCGCTTGCTGTGCCTCAACTAGTGGCTCCCCAAAGTAACCATAAACGGGTGATGTTGAGTTTGCCTGGTTGTGCTCAAGCAAGTGCCGCACCCAATACAGATATTGCTGCAGCACAGGTGCTAGACCAATTGGGCATTACCTTAAAAGTGCTTCATCAAAGTGGTTGCTGTGGTGCTGTTAATCATCATCTGAATGCCCATGAAAAAGCCCTAGAGCAAGCAAGACACAATATTGATTTAATATGGCCCGAATTGCAGGCTGGCGCTGAAGCTCTGGTGATTACTGCCTCAGGTTGCGGTGCGGCGCTGCAAGAGTATGGCTACCTTTTGCGTGATGACGTAACTTATGCAGATAAAGCCAATCAAGTTTCCAAGGCCGCCAAGGATATGGTGGACATTTTGGGTCAAGAAGACCTTGCTCCCATTAAAGCTAAGTTAAATAACACCCAAGGTGCAGACAAAGGGTTAGGCACAGGGTTAGGCAAGGTGGCGGTGCATTGCCCATGCACGCAGCAACATGCCATGCAATTGCCGTTTAAGGTCAAAGCGCTATTAGACCATTTAGGCCTAGACACTGCCGCCACTAAAAATGACCATTTGTGTTGTGGTTCAGCAGGCACATATTCGTTGCTGCAACCTGACTTAAGTCACCAACTGCGTAGCCAGAAAATAAAGGACCTAACCATAGACTCACCGCAATTAATCGTGACCGCTAATATTGGCTGCCAACTCCATTTAGGTGGTGCAGGCAATGTACCCGTCAAACACTGGTTAGAATTGTTGGCTGACTAACCCACTATTAAATTAAGTAGGGGCTATCCTCTCTCGTAGGTCTGAGCTGTGTTGTGCAAGATCACTTTTTAAAGGGCTAACTTT
>JGI20153J14295_10002043_pt1 | contig 14851 bp, 10 predicted proteins | sample COG_03_FD_14295 | JGI IMG/M metagenome (IMG submission 14295) | reverse complement strand
TTGATTTTTGTAAGGAGGCAATAGGGCAGGTTAAGGCACCCAAAAGCGTTGAGTTTGTGCAGGATCTTCCCGTTACTAAGCTTGGAAAGATTGATAAGCGGCTATTGCGAGGGTAGCTGTGTGAGCAGTTCAATGTTGGCGATAAATTTTATGGCGCGATAGAAGGACAGGTACTCCATGATCCGCAACATTCATTTTAACGTTCGCTCTGGGCGAGATGCCAGAATCGACGCTTTCATGTCTATTTATACTCTGACAGTTGGCGACGGAATCTTGATGCATTTCGCTTTAGGCGCGTCACAGGCTTAGTATTATTTTAGCTATGGATTTCGTATGCTTTGTACAATTACATGGTATTTTCCACGGTCTAAATGACCTGCGACGATAGGGTTGAGTGGTGAGGGTACTCCAAACCTGGCGAAATGCTTGTTGAGGGCAGCTGTCTTGCCCGAGCTGCGATGTTTAACCAAGATATTTCGCTTAGGCCTATTGCTAGTAAAAGTTATAGCGAAAGTTGAGACCTAATGAGCGAGGTGGCCTTACAAAGCCAAAATGTGTTTTTGATCCTTGAATACGCGTAGCAATTGGAACTTCACTCGCAAAACCGACGATCCTTTCATTAGTCAGGTTTTTGCCTACCACTGCGATCTCCCAGATGTCGTCGAATGATGCAAGCGCGAGGCGGCCGTTAAATTGGAAGTAAGCTTCTTGGGCAATATCCTCGTCTTGAGTTACGGAGGTTTGGTAACCACTATTGTAGAGGATGTCCACCGTCGGTTTTAGTACCCCAAGGCCTTGTATCTCACTGGTATAGTTCAAACTGAAAGTGCCTTGTATCTGTGCAACATATTGGTTTGTGCGGCCCTTAAAATCGCAAAACGTCGCTGAAGAGACGGGCTTGTAGTCGTAGCGTTGTACGTTATAAAAGTCGCCGGAGGGGTCGAGAGCTGAAAAGTCAAGCGGATAAACTCCGAAACCATTGTAAGATAATGCGCTGCCTCTTGGTGTTGTTGTATTTGTTGCCTCTTCGTATACGATAGGAATCAGTGAGTCGAGGGGGAAAATGTCGTTAAGGGCGGCGATTTCAACTGAAATAAGGTATTGGTCAGGCCTGTTATATAGGCTGCAAGAGCCGAAGGGAAACTCTTCAAATTCAAATTCAATCCATGCCAGAGAATAGTTGATGTTGAAGTTCTCAGTAGGCTGTAACAAGCCCTCTGCCTCAATGCCATAGCTGGTGGCAACGCCCGCGTTCCTTACATTGAAGCCTACAGAACGGTCCGCAGTACTGACTTGCAAGTTCTTAAAGGTTGTGTGAAAGGCGGTTGCATTAATCTGACCCCAGCCATTTGGGAGGTACCATTTTGTGCCTAGCTCAAAGGTTGTTGCGTCCTCGTCCTTAAACTTGAAGGTGCCCGGCTGCAAGCCTACGCCTGGCGCAGTTCTGGGAATGGACACCGAGCGAGCATCGAAACCAGCCAATTTGTTAGCCATTCTCGCGGAGGCAAAAACACTCAAATCTGTACTGATATTCCAGTTAACGGAGAGGCTGGGCAAAAACGTTTCATCGTCAATGGGTCCGTTTAACGGGTCTGGATCACAAGGCCCGCCAAGCGCCCATGAGATCACATTCTCACAAACTCCATTGTCAAAGCCCCTGTCAGGAAAGTTGACTCGGTCAGAGTGTTCGCCAAAGTTGTAGATTGATGCAAGTTGTTGTTTGGACGAAGCGGCAAAGATACCAAATTCCACTTGCCCAGGAAATTGTGGTGCTGTGCCATCCTTCAAGAGAAACGCAAAGTCTCTAATAGCCTTCTTTTTTCCGCGAGTGTAACGGCCACCGAATACGGCAGAAACTTGATCAGTGAGGTTGATGGTTGTCTCAAAAAATGCGGCTGCTATTTTAGTCTCGGAGCGAAACTCCCTGTCGGGGCTATATACCTGCAAACTGCGGATACTGGAAATGTTTATCCTCGAAAGATAGGTATTAAAAGGATTCTCTGGGTTGAACGTGTAGTACTCTTCCAAGTTGAGCGGAGCCAGAATGAAAGCCTCAGCTTCCGATTGGTTTGTTGGTCCGCCAAACTGACCTTGAATTCGTTCGTCAAATTCCAATTCTGATTCCAAGTACGTGGCACCGATATGGAATTCTAGGAAGTTATCTGCAGGTGATTTATAGTCAAATCGGTAGAACTGCTGCTTGTATCGTTCCGATTGCCGTGTTTCCAGGATGGGAATAGGCGTAAAATCTGTATCGATTAATTCTTTGAACTCATAGTCTATATCCGATACGGTCACCGCGAAGCTATGGTCTCCAAGCCAATAGTCTAAATTGATCGTTATGTTGGTTGAATCGTTCTCGCTAAATTCAGCTGCGTCCGCTGCACGCTTGAAATTTACAGATGAATCCATTAGCCCGGCCGGAGGTGCAAATACTCCAGTGCTTGTAGGAAAGCCGGCAATTGATTTTACGGGTTGTGCGTCGGTGTATAGATTTTCGAGCGTTTGTAAGTAGCTATAACCGGCAAATGCGGGCTCTCCCGTCTGATAATACTCAGTATCGTACCAGGAGCCAACTACATCCAAGGTATAGTCTAGTGGGTTGCGCAGCTCAGGGAGTACGGTGAGTTGTTGTCCGGTTTTTATGAAAACATTTGGAGCGGCATCTCGCATAACCGTGCCACCGGGCCCTTGTACCTCAGGAAACAGCCTAAAATCAGGAGTCGGCTGGCTTTCGATTATTTCGATTTGGCGTCCCTTTTGATCAAAGCTTCCGTCTTCGATTTTAACTTTGATGTTTAGATTCTCTGTCGGATTAAAAGCAAATACCCCGCGAATTATCAAATCATCGTTCTGGGGGCCATCTTCGTTTCGTGTTACGTTTTCAATGTAGCCATCAGACCGCTGCTGTTGCATGGCTAGTCGCATGCCACCCCACTCCGCAATCGGTGTGGCGAGCGTTACCAACAGCTTTCTGTCGTTTTGTGAGGGAATATAGCTTGTGTCTACCGCCAGCTTGAATTCGTCGTTAGCTTGCTGCGTAAGCATATGAATGGATCCGGCAATGCTGTAGTTCCCATCCTTTACATACTGTGGGCCGCGCAACACCTGTACGCCGGCTAAATCAAGAAAAGGTGCTCGAGCCATCTGCGAGCGGGGTAGTGGGACTCCATCGATATACAGCCCTACCGATTGGTCGAAGCCTTGATTCGTGCCTGCACCAATCCCACGGATAACGATGTTCGTGCCCGTACTGGTTTCACTAAGAACAAGGTTGGGTACATATGCAGCTACGTCCTCGACGTTTTCAATACCTGCGTCTGCAAGTTTACCTGCGTCGATGACGGCAACGGAAACGAAGTCGTCTAATGCGGTATCTTCAACTTGCTGCCCTTGGATAACAACCTCTTCCACTTCCTGCGCTGAACAGAGCGCAGAAATAAGCGTTGATGCAAGAGTGATGAGCAGCTTACCCATTATTGGGCCTGTTCGCGTGAAGGGTTCATGCTTTAGGCATGAGCGGGTCGATGGGCGCATTTTTTTTCTTCGGGTTGTTATCATAATTAGTATTACAGGTTATCAATAATTAGAGGCTTATTGGTCGGGTCGAATTCTAGTGCATGGGTCAAATCTATTCGAGCAATTCATCGTACTAATGGGGCGCGAGGTGCCTAAGTGTGACAACTTTTAATAGTAAGGGGCCGTGATGTCCCCTTATGTTTGCTGGTTTTTTGAACTTATTTGCTTGCAAAAGCCATCGCAGCGATTGTACCATCGGTCACGCAAGCTTGGATAGTCTACGCTGTGCAAGATTGCAATTCGATTGGCTAGTGGTTTGTTGTGCACCACTAAGCAGTGAGGGCTAGAAAATCGTAAGTGAAGAAAATAGTATTTCTGTGATCATGGCGTCTGTCTTGAAGCGAAGGATATTAAAAAGATAGTTAAATGCAAATGGGCGATTATGAACTGTCAAATGCATTTTTCCACGTTCAGCAGACAGAAAAATTTTGAATGCATATCACATCAACATTAGAGTCGATTTATTGGAGAAAAATTATGAAAAATATTAAACTCATGACATCAGCAATAGGTGCTGCATGCGCGACATCTGCGTTACTCATGTCCGCAAACACTTTTGCGCTTGGCTACGATAGCTCAAGCGATGCCCCTTCAGGTGGTCGCGAAGACGAGCTTCATGCGGTTCAAGCAACTACTGAAGCAGGCGATTGTGCACCTGACCCAGCCAACCCTGGGACGACTTTCTGTGACAGCTCTTTCTCTAACGATTCGGAATTTACGTCGATTTTTGTGGTCGACAATGCGTCTCCATGTGTCCCGATCGCAGCCCTCGGCGGAGCTTGTCGTAACGTTGGTGCAGGGATTGGAGCAGTCAGTGCGAACGTGACTGACAATTACTCGGGCGGTGCTTTTGAAGCTGCCGTTGGTCCTACGCCAACCGTACAATATGGCAGTGTGTTTCTGCCAGACTGTCCGGAAGCGGCCGCAGCCGGAGCATGTTTCCGTGAGTTTTCGCTGACTTCCACTTTCTACTCATGGAACTTCAATACCGCGGCAAACGGAATGATCACCGATGGTTTTTTGATTGCTGACTCTAACTTCGGGTCTGGTGCGGCCACCGCGGGTGTTTTCATCTTCCCTGAGTTAGTCTTTCGCACGTATCGTGGAGCAGCTCCAGCCGGCTTCCCAACTGTGGCTGATCGAGACTGTGTAGTGGATCCAAATGCAGATTACCTCACTTGCTGGGCTAGTGCCTCGGCTGGTACTGGGCCGTCTTCAGAGTCGCAATTCGATTACTTGACATACCCATCGGTAGACTTTCAACTTGTCAAATCGGTACCGGTTCCTGCTTTTGCGGCAGCTATCTTGGGTCTCGGATTAGTAGGTATAACGCTCTTGACTGGTCACCGTCGCAAGATTAAGTAATGCTTGCTAATTAGGGTGGCACTGTAGCCATAAAAAAACCTGCCTTTTAGGCAGGTTTTTTTATGGGAATCAGTTGAAGCCAGTCGGCTCAAATAGCTGGTTGTTTAAACTAGTCGCTTGATGTAGGTGCTGCGAGGACCTTATAATGAAAGTAGGCTGGCGCGATCGATGCGGTTTTTTTTAAGCTATATAGGGTATGCATATGTTTTTGATTCTTAGTCTGCTCCTAAAATTATCGTTGATGTTGAGTGCGGGGCTTCTTTTGGGTGGATGTTTGAGTCAGGAGCAGGCCGAGGACGTGCTGCCTGGTCTTTGGGAGGGTAGTTCTAAAGGCCATTCTTGGTGTGTTAATTACGGCGAGAGCCATGCGTTGCATATTAAGGTAAAAGTAGTTTTGCCGGTCGGAGTAGCGGTGCAGCGGACCGTCGTTGATACACCTGTCATGGAATACTATGGAAGATGGGATATGGAGCCTGGGCCAAGACTGTTCACGACGGTGTTGAGTGATAGTGTTGTTAATTATAGCCAAGGTTCTGAGAATGTGACGACCGACATTTCTTCGCCAGTCGACGCGGAAGCAGTGCTAACACCCGAGTTCGACTCTCGAGCTTACATTATTGAATCTATCGATGAAAGCCAAATGCGCTACCGTGATCAGATAGAGGATGGGGACTGGTATACTAGCAAACGAGTTGAGCGCTGCTCCTCAAAATTTACCCAGGGCTGATCGTTTTTTGTCGTTGTTGGTTTATTTGGCCCAATTAATGCTCCCTTAAGAGCACTTTTCATCGTATTGTGTCAAGTGGATGGCGCTTGGAGAACTTTGTCCAGACCAGAAAATAGAAAAACAGAAAAAGCGTAAAAGCTCCCGGTAATATCCATATGTTGAAAAGGTCGAAACTAAGTGGTACGTGAATATCAATGAGTAGCATGCAAACGCATCGAAATATATTCAACGCTGTTAGCAGTAACAGGCCTATCGCAATGAAGCCGGTTTTTCTGAGCCAGCTGCCTGGCCAGGCAGCGATTGCCGCGATTAGCACCGTGTAAAATGTGTGCTCTGTAAATGACATTTTGATGTCGATATAGGCACCAAATTTGGTGCCTATTCGATAGCTGCGCGCTTCGAAAATACCCACTTCATGTTCCAAGCCAACCAGAGAAAGCAATGAAGAAGCACTGTTTGCCAAAAACGCAACATAATTGCTCATTAAGGCGCTATCTGCTAACAAATACTTATAGAGTTGATCAAGCGCGAAATAGATTGCAAGTGTCAGCAGAAGAAATTGAAGCATCCCAGCGCTGCTGGCTACCACGCGAAATTTTTTTTTAAGAGCGGATTCGTTCATTTCATCTTTTTGCATATACATCCCAGCAGACGTTTCAAAGGTCTCTAATGCCTGAAGTATAGTTATTCTCGCAGCCTTTGGATAGAGCTTCCCTGGGTAGGATTGCGCTTTTCGTTTATAGCTCTCGAAAATAATGGATGGGAAAACTACCAGCCGTGTAGTAGCCATATCAACTCTGATAGAAGGTGCGAATAATGAGGGATCAATAGATACAATGGAACGCGCGCACTCTAGAAGGTTTCAAGGGACACAAGCCGTTACCAGTTTCCAGCGGGCATTAGCCGTTAGAAAAGGGTTTGAATGAAGCTTGCGCTTGGTGGCTTTCCACTTACGAGGCATACCAATGGTTAAATCGGGTGCCCACATCGAGAGCGGTTCTTGTATTACCACCATACAAATAATCGGGCTACGAGAGGTACGCCATCGAAAGCCGTAAATGGGTTTACGATTCCTACCGAATAACATTAAGGAACTATCTGTCTCAGTGCTTGGCAGTCGCACGACCGGCTTTTTCAGCTCTTGTTTAAATAAAATAACTGAATACCCACCAGCGCATGCCGCCGTCGGCTAACAAAACTGCGATGAATAGCTTCAAACTCAGTGGTGTAAATGCTACATCGCTTGCCCGAAATATTTCAACAGTTCTATGTAATTTTCCAGGCCATGGGAATGCCGATATGCTCTTCAACTGTATTCACAAGGTTAAAGTGCAGTAGCAGTTTAAAAGTCTCCTCCTACTAGTGTGCTTTAGCCATGTCCACCTGTTCTTCAACCATGCCCACCTGTTCTTCAACCTCAGCCGTCCGCATAAAGCTAGGCCTTATATGCTATTGAATACCAGAGTAATCAGCATTTTTTAGTGTAATGGCTACTTGGGGTTTAGCTCGACTGACACCATGGGTGGTGGCTGATTGTCTTAGAGGCTTACTCGTAGGGTGGGCCGGAAGGCCTTATTGCCTGGGTTGCACGTTGGACGCCGTTACTGGGTTAATCTAAAATAATAAAAATTTATTGAGAATAAGGGTTTATGGTTGCTATCACACATATTGTCGGTGAGCGAAACAAAAAACCGATTGATTTAAACGGTTCGGTGGCCTTGGTTGGAAATAGTGATACTTTGATTGGTTCTGGTCGAGGTGCTGAAATTGATGGCTATGACACGGTCATTCGATTTAATCTTGCCGACCTTGCTGAAAAATATACTACGGATGTGGGTAGTAAAGCTGACTACTGTTTTTTTAGTTTGAATATTTCTACCCACAAGTACCCGTATAGTAAGCATGAGCATATGCGTTTTATCACGCTGTGCCGAGACGCTAAAATTATTTGCTACCCTGGCAATACCAAAAACGTTAAAAAATTTAATAAACGGCCGGCTGTGATGACGGCCACGGTTGATGATGTGAATGCCATCATTTTTTCGAAGTTAAGTCTGTTAGATCTTAAGTTTTCTTTGCGAAATCATCCGCGCAACGGTATCAAGCTACTCGCTTGCTTGCTTAAAGAGGGCGTGAAGCCAGCTCTTTTTGGCTTTGATTTAAAGGATCGTAGTGGAAATAGCCATTATTTTGATGATGAGTTGCAGCTTGAACTGCCTCAAGGCGGGCATCTGCCGAGTGTTGAATATCGTTTGTTGAAAGAGCTCGAGAGAGAGAAGCTGATTAATATTATGTAGATGAAATTGGTCATGCTTTAATAAAGCGAAAAGCACACTTGATGTGGTCTAGTGATGCAGTCCGTGGCTAAGACTATCGATCTTGTGAATGTCCGAGGTTTGTGTATGAATTATGACATCAGTGATTTAGACGATAATGGTCAGGTTAAACCGGGTTTCTTTTTGTTGCTGGTAATGGTTTTTTTATCACGCCAGTTCCTTTATGGGCCTTTGGCATTATTGGCCTCTCGAAAAGGTCGTGGCGGGTCAGGCGCCAATATTGATGTCTCTTGGCTGGCGATTAATACTTATTGGGAGTTTTTTGCCTGTATCCCGGCGTTATTTATGGTGCTGATGCTGTTTAAGCGCAAGGCGGATGCGGCTAACTGGGTTAGGCGCGGCTGGCATAGGGGCCGACTGATATTGTTGACAGCAACTGTATTGCAAGTGGCAGCCATTGCTGTAGGTAGCATCAGTCACGAATTCAATATGCACACAGCTACACTAATCGTTTTAATCATCCATTTTTATATTTTTGTTTATTTGTTTCGTACGCAGCGAGTAAAAGATGTATTTTCTATGTTTCCTGAAAACAAAAATACAGCGTCAGAATAGCCTTCTCGCCTATTAAGCTAAGACGGGTGCTTATGGCGATTTTTCTCCCGTTATAATTGCCGCAGATGCTTGCTGTGATAGCTCAAGTGCACTTTCATAAGCCATCCCAAAGCCGCACAAAATCAGCACATTGGTTTCAATGGCTAATAGTCGAATATCATTAATGCTGGGTTTGTCGGTCAGCAATCGCATTATGCTTATCCTAGAAGTGCCAAGAATTAAAATAATGCCATGGTGCCTTGTGCGCTCTAAAAATATCCTTTGATTAATACCCGCTTCTATTGAGTCTTGAATGTATTCATTAAGCGGGTGGTTGCCGGCTGTTACCCAATCGTCTCCGCGTAGGAGTACTGCAGCTAGTCGGGGATTTTCAATTGAAGTCTGAATGAAAGAGCACAGGCCGCGCACTATTTGGCTAGCGGGATTCTCGATGCCGGCGTTAAGGGCCATAATTTTGCGCTGGTACTGTTTACGAATATGCGTAGACGCCAAATTGGCCAGTGAATCCTTTTCAGGAAAGTGGTTGTAAAAGCTGCCCTTGGCCACTCCTGCCAAGGCCACCAGCTCATTAATTGATATGGCTTCAATAGGTTTTATAGCCAAAAGCTCGGTGGCGGCGCTTAGTATGGCTTCACGCGTTCGTAAGCGCTGCTGTTCGCGTGCTGAAATTACTTGATCCATGGGGTCAGTCCTTCGGAGGCCTAAATAGTTGTGAAGCAGTCTACCCAATGTGACCACTTAGTCAACTTGCTATTGTGCGCATGAGCTTCTGCAGTTTTGCCAAGCTTCTGTTGGTGTAGGGCGTAAACTAGCTAAGCCGATTAGCCAAGCTGATTAGCCAAGGCGATTGCTTAAGCCGAATGGAAGCGCTGTTCAGAATATTTTGGTGGCTGTAATTGATCGCTGTTACCTGACCTAACTAACCAATGAGTGATATATGGCACTGAAGCCCACGATTTATAAATTAAAAATTGCGCTGTCTGACCTCGATCGAAATATTTATGAGGCGCTTAATTTGACGATTGCGCAGCACCCTTCAGAAACGTTAGAGCGAATGATGGTGCGCGTGCTGGCTTATTGCATTAATTGGCAAGAAGGCATTAATTTTACTAAAGGGTTGAGTGAGCCGGACGAGCCAGACATTTGCGCTTATACATTGGATGACCGGTTACTGCTATGGCTGGATGTTGGGGAGCCGGCAGCAGACCGTATAAAAAAAGCCACGCATGCGGCCAATGAGGTGAAGGTTTATAGTTTTAATGAAAAATCTAATGTGTGGTGGGGCCAAAGCAGTGAGAAATTTAAGGCGCTGGATGCACAGTTTTTTCAAGTACCGTTTGAGAGTGCTCAACAATTTGCGTTATTGGTTGATCGAACCATGGATTTTTCAATTTCTCTGAGTGAAGGGTCTGCTTACATTAGTACCGAGAAGGGGGAGTGTGAGATGACCTGGCATAGGCTGCACTAAATTATTATTTCTGTGCTTTAACTCGATGGCAAACAAGAAAAAAGTTTTTTCTGAAATTACAAAATGCAATATAACTACTCTCGAGGCGCGTAGCAGAGTTGCCGTGTTATTTCTCGAAGCGAAAGAAAATAATTTTAAAAACGTGTTTACTTTTGCTGGCTGAGAGATGTATGCTGATCGCAGATTGCAAGCAGGAGTTTGCTAATCATTTTTATCCTCAAGCGTTTATTTTTTGGTAGGATAAAAAACCACATGACTTAGCCGGTTTGACAGGAGGTTGATATGGCACCCATCGTTATTTTTCAATGTATAGAGCTACTCTGCTCGCTATATCCTTGTCGATTGGTTCAATCGATTACGCTATTTTCTAAATAAAAACCGGTAATTAAAGGGCTTCTAGCCATCTTTTAGCTATGCCGGTTATAAAAAATCGTCGATTCTCTTAAAAGATCGCCGTTCGTAATGTTCTGTTTATAGCTGTATTTATCAGCCTTTAGTACCTGATTTATCGTATACGGCACCAAGGGCAGGCCGCTGCAAGAAGGACTCTGCGATTTTTTTTACATGCGATTAGAGATTGAAAAAAAATTTTCACGAAAGCTCGACCTATAACGAAAAAAGTGCAGGGAGCATACTATGGTCAGTAACAAAATAAAAAATCGTCCAGCGCGCAATAAATACAATGTTTTAGGGGCTGCCAAAAAATTACCATACACATGGAGACGTATTGGCACATTGTTTTTTTTGGCTAATTTTTTAATTGGGTGTATGGGTTATGACGCAATTTCAAATGAAGTGAGAGCGGGTGGCACTGTATTAGTTGCGGTCGATGTGATCCGTAACAAAATGCCTAACGTCAACAATGCTGTCGCTACATTTACGGATAGTGATGGTGTTGAACACCCAGTTAAAATACGTCACTTGTTGCGAGTACAGCCAGACCCAGTGAGTAGTTTAGGGGTGGGCTTTAGCAAAACGACAGCTGGACTCTATGCCGGCCAAAAGCTTGCAATAGTTGATATGGTTGATCCGTTGACGTTTGAAATTCCAGCTAGCCCGCCAATGGCGGTGGGCCCGGGCGCGCTTAACGTGGCGATGCCTGACATTGGTGCTTATAGCGAGCACAGCCTGTCGATTCTTCCTCAAGATAGCCTGCCAACCAAACCAGCAAATTTGCAGCGAATAGTGACCTCGCTGGAGCCGCGCTATATTTACCAAAACGCGTGGTTGAATGGGGCTGGTCCGTTACCGCATGTTGTTATACAAACCAAGGTAGACGCAGGCTTTGAGCCTACCACCGAAGTGGCAGGGGTGACATTTCGGATAAAAGTGAATCATGCCGATATGATTAGTAATTATTTAAAAATTCCATTTGGCGTCACTAAGCTCACGGGCGATCCTAATGTCCAGCTTGCCTGGCACTATGAGCACAAGCCTGTAGAAGATTATTCTCTTTTGATCATTACTTTAAGTAATCCTCATGGCTTTTTTAGGGCTGATGCTGCGCCGTTAAATGCTGATGGTAAATCTGAATTCTTAGATTTGTCTTCGGTGGCGATTGGTTGGCCTCGCTGGCAAAGAATAGATGCCGGTGCTAATCCGTTCGAATGGTTACAGCCACCCGAATATATCGATATTGAGGGTAATAAAGTGAGTGGGTTGAGTGCAGTGATTGTTAGACAAATTTAAAGTAAAAGACGTTGCTTTGTGACATTTGATTGTTTGGTGTTGTCTAGCAATTCAATAGGAAATGCGATAAGAAATGCAATAAGAAATGAGGGTAAGCCAATAACTAGAAAAAATTAATCCATGAGAAGGATCTCAGATTATGCCTTTAAAAAATAGTTACCGAAAATTGATTGCAAATGGTTTGCTCTTTTCCAGTGTAATTTTGGGCGCTGCTCAAGTGGCGGCAAGCATGCATATCGTAGCTGGGGATGTAGCGCCGCAACAAGGTACCGATGGCGTATTAGCATTGGAAGATTACGTACGCGTTCAGCGACATGTGTTGGGTATAGAGCGGCTTGATGCAGTGGCTTTATTGGCTGCCGACGTAGCACCTGCCGGTACTGGCGACGGTCGAGTCGATACAGCCGATTTGCTCTTTATAGGACAGGCCCTAGGGGGTATTCGCTCACTGCATCATGGGCAATACACGTTGCGACCTCGAAGCACGTCTAGTTCATCAACCTACGACTATCAATATTTTGATGAGCCGGGCAGTACCGGTGTTGCGCAGCGCCAAATTAATGGTCCACGTGACGATTTAGCTGTGGACGATATTACTACGACTGATTATGACCGAGCAGGCAACGTTACCCGAGTGAGTAACGCTCTGGGTCACACCATTGTGATGAGTGATTACAATGGGCGAGGTCAGGTTGGTAAAATTGTGGATGCGAATAATGTTACTACCCAGTTACAGTACGACCCTCGAGGCTGGCTGCTTAGTTACACCGTAAAGCATCCAGTGTTCGAAGGCTTTAATGCAACCACAGCATTTGAGTACGATGCAATTGGTCAGCTGGTTAAAGTTACTATGCCGGATGATAGTTTTATTGGCTATGAATATGATGTGAGCAAGAGGCTTGTTGCAATTTATAATGCCTTAGGCGAGCGTATAGAATATTCCTTAAACGCTGCAGGTGGTCAGGTCACGGAAACTATTTGCTCGGGCAATCTTTCCAATCAAGCAGCCGGTTGTGAAATTCAAAGAGTTCAAACACGAGTTTTTGATGGGCTTAAACGCCTGCGAAAATCGCTTAATAGTTCAGGGCAGGCTCGGCGCATTGATTATGATAAAAATAATAACCCCAACCAGCTGATTAATCGAAAAGGGCATGCGACCTATCAGGCGTTTGATGCTTTTGACCAATTAGTCGAAAAGGTCGAGCCCGATCAAACACCGGCAGACCTATTGGACAACCCAACAACGTTTTACAGCTACGATCAGATTGAGCGAGTGCAGTCGGTTACCGACCCGCGAGGTTTGCAAACAGTTTATGAATACAATGCTTTTGGCGAACTAGATGGCCTAAGCAGCCCCGATACCGGTGCAACGCGTTATACCTATGATAATGCGGGTAATCGAACCAGTCGTTTGAATGCTGGTGGAACTGAGATTTATTATCGCTACGATCCACTTAATCGGTTGACTCATGTAATTGCCCCCAGCAATCCAGAGCAGAATATCACCTATATTTATGATGATAGGAGCCCCGGAAATTTTGGTGTGGGGCGATTGGCTTATATTTATGATCAAAGCGGAATAACGCGGTATTGGTATGACCACCGTGGAAACGTCATAAAGAAAAAGTCGACGATTGATGGCGTTGAATATCAAACGAGTTATCGCTACACCCTGGCCGATCAGGTTGCCAGTATGAGTTATCCAAGTGGGCGTCGTGTTTCGTATGCTTATGATTCCGCAGGGCAAATTACTGAAGTCTTTAATAACGACAGCCCCGTTGTTAATAGTTTACGCTACAAGCCATATGGGCCATTGAGCGCTGTTACTTTTGCTAACGGAATTGGCCGAACTATTGTCTATGATCAAGATTATCGATTAACTAATATTATTGATCGGGGCTCCGCTGAGCTACTTAATTTACGTTATGTCTTTGATGAAAATAGTAATATTAGTGAGTTATCTGACGTCAATGATGTGAACAACAATCAGCGCTTTAGCTTTGATGAGGTTGAGCGGGTTAAAACGGCTCACGGTGCTTACGGCAGCATTAGCTATGAGTACGACAAAGTCAGTAATCGTTTGAGTCGTCAGCATCTTGGGACCGAGACACCCCTCACTGAAAACTACCGCTATGAACCGCTGAGTAACCGTCTGATCGATGTAACTGCGAGAGAGGGTAGCGATGAAAGAACACGCTCATTGCTTTATGATGAGGCGGGTAATGTAAAAAGTGATACTCGATTTTCAGGAGAGTTATATGAGTTATTGTATAACGATCACAATCGCCTCGTGCAGCTGAGCAAAAATGGTGAGCCGACGGCGGTCTATCAATATAATGCGCTTGGCCAGCGGGTATCAAAATCAGTGAGTGGTTCGGTGCAGCATTTTCATTATGACGAGTCCGGTCGACTGCTGGCAATGAATGTCCCCGGTGCGGAGCATAGTAATGAATTTATTCATGCCAATAAACACAGGCTTGCGAGGGTGGTGACTGACCGGGACTCTGCCAGCATCGAATATTTTCACAACGACCATCTGGGTAGACCGCTTGCATTAACCGACGCCAGTGCGCAGCTGATTTGGCGTGGGCAGTATTTACCGTTTGGATCGATGCGCGTCATTTTAAATGCTACAGACGACCAAGAACTGGGTTTTCCAGGTCAGCTTTATGATCGTGAAAGTAGCTATTGGTATAACTATTTTCGTGACTACGATGCATCATTAGGGCGGTATATCCAAAGTGATCCCACGGGCTTGGCCGGTGGCATTAACACCTATAGTTATGCTTATCAAAACGCATTGTTATATGTTGATCCTTATGGCCTATTGAATTTTTATTACCATGGTAACTGGGGTGGGCCGGGCAGGGTCAATGGGCAGCAGTATTCGCCGCCAAAACCTCGCAGAGGGCCGCCGCGCAAAGAAGCTAAGGGCTGGCGAGAGGCTGATGATTTTCCTCGAAAAGGCGAGGATGGCTGGGTTGAGCCAAACGATGATGAAGACTGGGCTTATTATTATCACGACACCTGTTTAAATGACTGCCAAAGCTATAAATGTGAGGAGCTTGCCGAGTGCGAGGCGCAGTGCGATCGGGATCTGGCCAATAATCCCAACGTGCCCTTTCAAATAAA
>JGI20153J14295_10002041_pt1 | contig 14855 bp, 13 predicted proteins | sample COG_03_FD_14295 | JGI IMG/M metagenome (IMG submission 14295) | reverse complement strand
TTGATGAAATGTCTGACATAATTGTTTGTTTTTTAAATTAAAATCGGGGACAAAAATACAATTCTTATTAGTTTTATCTAATTTTTGTTCGAAAAATCATGATTAAAAGTAAATAAAANTGTTTAATTCTACTAAAATAATCNTATTGTTAATATTTATTGCTTCTTTTGTAGTCTANAAATAGAGCTTATGAAACGTATTGTTGTTTTTGCTTCTGGTTCGGGTTCGAATGCAGAGAATATTATACAATTTTTCAATCANTCTAAAACGGCTAAGGTTACACAAATATTGTGTAACAACAAAAATGCCAAGGTTTTTGATCGATGTGAACGGCTAAACGTACCGGCTTCATTGATCGATAAAGACGTTTTTATAAAAGACGATACGGTGCTTCATTTTCTGCAACAAGAGGCAGATTTTATCATTTTAGCAGGGTTTTTATGGAAAATTCCAGCAAAAATTGTGGCAGCATTTCCAAATAAAATCATCAATATTCATCCTGCATTGCTCCCAAAATATGGTGGCAAAGGAATGTATGGCATGCATATTCACAAAGCTGTAAAACAGCAAAACGAAACAGAAACAGGAATTACAATTCATTATGTGAATGAAAATTATGATGAAGGGGCTATTATTTTTCAAGAAAAAACAGCCGTTTCTAAAGAAGATTCTCCCGAAATGATTGCTGAAAAAATTCATTTGTTAGAACAGCGCTATTTCCCAAGAGTCATTGAAAGTGTAATCTTAGACATCAATGAGTAAAAAAAAGTTTTATGTAGTTTGGAATGGGCGAAAAAAAGGAATTTATACTTCCTGGAATGTCTGCAAGAAACAAGTTGACGGTTTTGATGCCGCGCAATACAAATCTTTTGCAAGCCTAGACGAAGCCGAAATCGCTTTTTCTAAAAAATATGAAAACTACAAAGGAAAAAATACCTCAAAACCGACATTAAGTGCTTCCGAAAAAGCAGCTATTGGATCGCCAAACTTAGAAAGTATTTCGGTAGATGCCGCCTGCTCTGGAAATCCCGGTAAAATGGAATATAGAGGGGTGCTTACCCATAACAAAAAACAACTTTTCCTAAAAGGACCCTATCCGAATGGAACCAATAATATTGGCGAATTTTTAGCATTGGTTCACGGAATCGCGTTGTTAAAGAGTAAAAACAAAGAGTCCATTCCTATTTATTCTGATTCTAGAACGGCAATGAGTTGGGTGAAACAAAAAAAATGTAAAACAAATCTTCATTTTAACGCTTCCAATAAAGATTTATTAGACCTTATTAAAAGGGCGGAGAACTGGTTGAAAGAAAACAGCTTTAAAAATCCAATTCTAAAATGGGAAACAAAAGCATGGGGAGAAATTCCAGCAGATTTTGGCAGAAAGTAAACGTTAATTTTTTCATACCTTTGAATTCATCAACCATGCTACACCTACATGTCAACCCCTAGACTCCTAATCTATTCATTCATTTTACTGCTGCTTTGCATTCGTTGTAACGAAGCAACAAAAACGTCAAAGCAAAACTATCTTCTTAATAAACTCTCTGAGAAAGCAACGGGCATTGACTTTAAAAATACGCTTATAGAAGATGCTGCACACAGTATTATTAATTACATCTACTTTTATAACGGAGGTGGTGTAAGTGCTGGTGACATTAACAATGACGGTTTAGTCGATCTTTATTTTGTATCAAATCAAGGTGAAAACAAGCTTTATCTCAACAAAGGAAACTTACAATTTGAAGACATTTCACAAAACGCAAATATCGATAGCGCTTCCGATTGGAATACTGGAGTGACCATGGTCGACATTAATAACGATGGTTTCTTAGATATTTATGTATGTGCAGTTTCTGGACTGCTAGATTTTGAAGGCAAAAACGAACTTTTTATCAACAATGGCGATGCTACTTTTACCGAAAGTGCTCGCGAATATGGCCTTGATTTTGCTGGATATGCAACTCAAGCATACTTTTTTGATTTTGACAAAGACAACGACTTGGATGTCTATATTGTCAACCACGCAACACATACTGTTACATCTCATGGAAAAGCAGCATTAAGGAACAATCGAGTACCATTGGTAGGCGATGTTTTACTAGAAAACAACAAAGGGAAGTTTACCGATATTAGTGAAAAAGCAGGAATTTATGGTGGTGTGAATGGATATGGACTAAGTGCCTCCGTTGCAGATTTTAACAACGATGGATGGGATGATATTTATGTTTGTAATGATTTTCATGAAGATGATTATTACTACATCAACAATCAAGATGGAACTTTTAGAGAAGCATTAAAAGCGTCTTTTTCTACCCTATCTCGATTTTCAATGGGAAGTGATGTTGCTGATATTAATGGCGATGGATTTCAAGATTTGATTACTTTAGACATGCTACCCAATGACGAGCGTGTTCTAAAAGAAACAGAGGGCGATGATGCTATGTACAACATGCAAGAAAAGCTAAGAAAACAGGGGTACAAAGATCAATACTCCAGAAATATGCTTCAAATAAATGAAAAAGGAGGCTATTTTTATGAAACAGCTTTGTTAAATAACATTGCAGATACCGATTGGAGCTGGGCGCCGTTATTTGCAGATTTCGACAATGATGGACACCAAGATTTATTTATTAGTAACGGAATTAATAGAAGACCAAACGGTTTAGATTTTAAGAATTATATTTCAAATACATTCAAACAAAAAAATGAAGCTGAAAGTTTAAAATGGCTTTATGAATCTATTGATGAAATGCCTTCTGGGAAAGTATCCAATGAGATTTATAGCGGAAACTCAAACCAATTCACGAAGCAAACGGGAGATTGGATGGAAGAAAAACCCTCTCTTTCTAACGGAGCTATTTATGTAGACTTAGATTTGGATGGTGATTTGGATATTGTAACCAATAACTTAAATGATTTTGCCGGGGTTTATGAAAACACCACCAATGGCAAAAAGAATGCTATTAGTTTGCGTTTTAACTATAAAGAAGGCAACAAAAACGGGATAGGTACAAAGGCTATTTTATACAACCAAGGAAAAAGTCAATTCAAACAATTGTTTTCTTCAAGAGGATTTATTTCATCTGTTGAACCACAAATTCATTTTGGACTAGATACGGTTTCAAAAATCGATTCGATTGCAATTATCTGGCCAGATAATACCCTTCAAAAAGTTAGAAAATTTACCCTGAACAAAACAGTATTGGTGGCCTATGATGCTAATAATCCTTCTTATATTTATTCTGAAGACAAAAAGAAAAACACTGATTTTAAAGCATCTAACAACATCTCTTTTAAACACAAGGAGGATGGTTATTACGATTTTAATACCGAGAAAATCATCCCTTATCAAGTTTCAAAACTAGGCCCTGCAGTTGCTATCGGCGATGTGGATGGAAATGGTTTTGAGGATATATATTTAGGAAATGGATCTGGAAATGCTGCCGAATTGTATTTAAATAATGGAACTTCTTTCCAAAAAAGTTTGCAAAAACAATTTGAAAAAGATGCCGATTATGAAGACAATGACGCTGTATTTTTTTGATGCTGATAATGATGGTGATCTTGACTTATATGTTGCAACAGGAATTCATAAAACAAGAAACAGAAGGCTGGAAGTAGACCGTCTGTACCTCAACCAAAAAGGAAGCTTTATTAAATCTAGCAATCAAACCTTATTAAACCCTTTAAATACCTCTTGTGTTGCCGCTTATGATTATGACAATGATGGAGATATAGATTTGTTTATTGGTAATCTTTCAAATCCTAAAAATTTTGGTGCCAATGTAAATTCTGCCATATTAGTTAATGATGGCAAGGGAAATTTTACAGCAGATTTTGAGTTTCAATTGAACGCTAAGGTTACCGATGCAACCTGGATAGATGTTAATGAGGATGGTCAAAAAGATTTATTAGTTGCAACAGAATGGGGAAATCCTCAAGTTTTTATCAATAAAAATGGAAAATTATCCTTGTTAAAAATTCCTAAAAACTTAGCAGGTTTGTGGCAATCGATCACTGCTTTTGATATTGACAAGGACGGTGACAAAGATATTTTGTTAGGGAATTGGGGGTTGAATACAAAGTTTAACGCCTCCGTAGATAATCCACTACGATTGTATTATGGTGATTTTGATGCCAATAATAAACAAGAAACCGTTCTCACCTATTCTAAAAAAGGAAAAGAGTATCCTATAAATTCAAAAAATGAATTGGCGGCACAAATGAATCGTATTAGCACCCAATTTGTAACCCACAAAAACTACGCGTTAAAAACAGTCGTGGAAGTGTTAACGCAAGATGCTATAAACAAAGCCAAAAAATTTACAGTGAACACCCTCGCATCTGGATATCTAGAAAATAATAAGGGTGCTTTTACCGTCTTTAAACAGTTTCCTAAAGAATTGCAGGTAGCTCCAATTACAAACTTCAATAAGCTGCACTTTAAGAATGAAGATGCGCTTATTATTTCTGGAAATTCACTAAGTGTAAATACCTATCATGGGGGATACACTTCCTTAAAAGGAGTTTTATTGAACTCTATTTCTGAATATCAATTTGTATCCGATTTCGGAATCACGCCTTTTAGTGAACAAATGAAATCGATAAAAGTGGTCGAAATGAAAAATGAAAAAAGACTCTTGGTTATTTCGAATAATGATTCAATACGATCGTATTCTTTTGAGAAGTAAAGACGTTTCATCGCGGACGCTTTACAACAATTCTTTTCGCTCTTTACTGAAGGTTTCGTCACTGTAGTAATATTCAAAAGCCGTGCGTTTGACACCTATTTCAAGATCCTGAATAATCAATACCTGAAGACAAGATTCACTTATTTCGTTGAAATAAATGCTATACTCAGAAGGGAGTGTTCGAATAAAAATTTTATTATTAGCATCTAATACTACTTTCTTTTTAGTCTTTTTGGTGTTTTTTTTACTAACGGTATCTTTCCATGTAAAAAGACCTAAATAGGTGATTTGATCAACAGTTTCTCGCTCAAAAAAATCAAGCCAATTCACCATTAAATCAGAAAGAAATCCAGGAAAATTTTTAGCATCTCCCATACATTTCTTTTATGTTATAAATTTCTAAATATATCTTGTCTGTCAATGAATTTTTTTTAATAATTCAAAGCAAAACTAATTCTTTTTTAACAAAAAATAGACCATGATTAGCCCATGTGGTGATTTATTAAAAAAAATAAACGATTGATTTAGAGCATCTAATGTTTATAAAAATAAAAAAAACCAAAAACGATACTCGTTTTTGGCTTTTTTTATTGTTCCAACAAAAGTTAAAAGATTTAATTGTAAAATTAAATCGATGCTTTCATTAACTCTCTGTTCATTCTTGCAATGTTGTCTAAAGAAATTCCTTTGGGGCACTCTACCTCACATGCACCGGTATTGGTACAGTTTCCAAAACCTTCTAAATCCATTTGCGCCACCATGTTTTTCACACGATCTGCCGCTTCGACTTGTCCTTGTGGTAACAACGCGTATTGCGATACTTTTGCCCCTACAAATAACATAGCAGAAGAGTTTTTACACGTAGCCACACAAGCACCACAACCAATACAAGTTGCTGCATCCATTGCTTCATCTGCTGCGTGTTTAGCGATTGGAATTGAGTTTGCATCTTGCGTATTTCCTGAAGTATTTACAGAAATGTAACCTCCTGAATGCTGAATTCTATCAAATGCCGAACGATCTACTACTAAATCTTTAATAACTGGAAAAGAAGCAGCTCTAAAAGGCTCTATAGTAATGGTATCTCCTATCTTTAAACATACGCATGTGCAATTGACATGTTGTTACGCCTCTGTCTGGTCCATGTGCTTCTCCGTTGATAAACATCGAACACATTCCACAAATTCCTTCTCTACAATCATGATCAAAAGCAACAGGCTCTTCCCCTGCATTTACCAACTGTTCGTTCAACACATCCATCATTTCTAAAAAAGACATGTGCTCTGAAATTTCAGTCACTTTATAATCGACCATTTTACCTTTGTCGTTTGCATCTGATTGACGCCAAATCTTAAGTGTTAGATTCATAATTTTTATGCTTATGGCTGTTAGATTTTAGCTGTTCGTTTGGAACTAATAGCTAAATGCTAAAAGCAACTATTATTTATAACTTCTTTCTTTAACTTCTATATTCTCGTACACCAGTGCTTCTTTATGTAAAACAGCATCTTTTGGTTCTCCTTTATATTCCCAAGCAGACACAAATTGAAATTCTTTCATTCGCTTTGCTTCTCCGTCTTCAGTTTGGTGTTCTTCTCTAAAATGTCCTCCTGCAGATTCTTCTCTCACTAAAGCGTCTTTTGCAAACAATTCTCCTAATTCTAAGAAATCTGCTACTCTACCCGCTTTCGCTAATTGTTCGTTATATTCTGTTGCTGTTCCAGGAACAATAACATTTTTCCAGAAGTCTTTTCTTAAAGCAGAAATTTCTTCAACAGCTTCTTCTAAGCCTGCTTTGTTTCTAGACATTCCACATTTATCCCACATGATTTTTCCTAATTTCTTGTGGTAATAATCTACAGAATGAGTTCCTTTATTATTCACAAAGAATTCAATTCTTTCAGTAACTTCTTTTTCTGCTGCATCAAATTCCGGAGTGTCTGTTGCTATTTTTCCAGTACGAATGTCGTCTGATAAATAATCTCCAATTGTATATGGCAATACAAAATAACCATCGGCCAAACCTTGCATTAGTGCAGAAGCACCCAATCTGTTTGCTCCGTGATCAGAGAAATTTGCTTCTCCAATTGCATAACATCCAGGAATGGTCGTCATCAAATTATAATCAACCCAAACTCCACCCATGGTATAGTGTACCGCTGGATAAATCATCATTGGGGTTTCATATGGATTCTCGTCGACAATTTTTTCATACATCTGAAATAAGTTTCCATATTTCGCACGTACAATTTCTTGTCCTAATTCTTTAATTTTTGCTGCAGATGGATTTGAGATATTTTGAATCTTCGCTTGTTCTGAACCATAACGTTCAAAAGATGCTGCAAAATCTAAATACACTGCTTCTCCTGTTGCATTTACACCGTAACCTGCATCACAACGCTCTTTTGCGGCTCTTGAAGCTACATCACGCGGCACCAAGTTTCCAAAAGCAGGATAACGTCTTTCTAAATAATAATCTCTTTGGTCTTCTGTTAATTGTGTCGGTTTTAATTTTCCTTCACGAATGGCTGTAACATCTTCTAAATTCTTAGGAACCCAAATACGTCCATCATTCCTAACGATTCAGACATCAACGTTAATTTTGATTGATAATCTCCTGAACGTGGAATACATGTTGGGTGAATCTGTGTATAACAAGGATTTGCAAAATACGCTCCTTTTTTATGCACTTTCCATCCTGCAGTTACGTTAGAACCCATAGCATTGGTGGATAAGAAATAAACATTTCCATACCCTCCAGAAGCAATCACCACTGCATGTGCAGAATGACGTTCAATTTCTCCAGTTACTAAGTTACGTGCTATAATTCCTCTTGCTTTTCCGTCAACAACAACTACATCTAACATTTCATGGCGATTGAACATTTCAATCTTACCACGTGCAATTTGACGGTTCATTGCAGAATAAGCTCCTAATAATAATTGTTGTCCTGTTTGTCCTTTGGCATAAAAAGTTCTAGAAACTAAAACTCCTCCAAAAGATCGGTTATCTAAAAGACCCCCATAATCACGTGCGAAAGGAACTCCTTGTGCCACACATTGATCGATAATATTTGCAGAAACTTCTGCCAATCTGTAAACGTTTGCTTCACGAGAACGATAATCGCCCCCTTTTACAGTGTCATAAAACAATCTGTAGGTAGAATCTCCATCTCCTTGGTAGTTTTTCGCAGCATTAATACCTCCCTGTGCCGCAATAGAATGTGCTCTACGTGGAGAATCTTGATAAGCAAATGATTTTACATTGTAGCCTAATTCTGCTAAGGTTGCAGAAGCAGAACCTCCTGCCAATCCTGTACCAACAACAATCACATCAATATGACGTTTGTTAGCAGGGTTTACCAAGTTAATATGATTTTTATAATCTGTCCATTTATCTTTCAATGGACCTTGTGGTACTTTTGAATCTAAAGCCATACTATAATGCGATTAATGGTTGAAGTGATGATACAATGCAATAAAAATAAATCCTGCTGGAATTATAATTGAATATGCTTTTCCAATATTTTGTGCTGCTTTCTTTCTTCCTACAGTACCTCCCATAGATTGAAAAGCAGAAGTGAAACCGTGTGCTAAATGCAATCCTAAAAAGACAAATGCAACAACATAAGCGCCTACTCTAATTGGATTCACAAATTTGTGTACCAATTCTTCATGATACCTATATCCATCGACACCTTCTAGCATTCCAGACCAATCGCCTTGAATAAATTTTGTATTGATTTCTGGAAACCAAAAATCAATAAAATGCAAAACGATAAACGCCAAAATTGTAATTCCGCTATAAATCATATTTCTACTAAACCAAGTAGAATTTGCAGCGCCATTATTCTTAGCATACGAAACGCCGTTTGCTTTGCTGTTTTTTAGCTCTAGAATGAAACCCATTACAAAGTGAAAAACAACTGCAAAAATTAAAACAGGTTGCAATGCAAACTGAACTACTGGATTTGTCCCCATAAAATGAGAAACCTCATTAAAAGTTTCTGGGCTAAAAACCGATAGAATATTAATTGCTAAATGCTGAAGTAAGAAGAACATTAAGAAGAACGCAGAAAGCGCCATTGCTACTTTTCTTCCAATTGAAGATTTAAAAAATCCACTCATTGTATAAATAGTTATAAATTTAAGGCGCAAAAATACACCGAAACAACTCGCAAAGCAAAGAAATTACAACGTTTTCGCTCGTATTTAGATTTATTTTAAATAATTCTAATCAATTTTAATTTGAAGCCAAGCAGCAGCATGAATTACTTCACCTCAAATGCACGCGCTTCATCACCAATTTTTACAACATATTTTCCTTTTGGCAGATAGAAAATACCGTTTTTAGCCGCTTTTAAAGCATCTCCTTTAGGGTTTTTCTTCTCAAAAGTTCTTTTCCCTTTTTTAGAAAAAGACACATCAAAAATCACTTCATTGTACCCTTTGTCTGCTAAAACTGTCCCCCCCTGCATCTTTAAAAACTGCAATATTCATTTTTTGGGTTGAATTTGAATAAAAAGGAATCTTCAATTCAGGTGTATTCGCTTTTCTCCAAGGACTCCAAGAACGCCCCCAAGAACTATTTTTTCGAATGTCTTTCACCGCAAAAATATGTGCCTTTTTCACTAATACATCTTCCGTCATTTTTTGCAGAGGAGCAATGTCTGCTTTGTACAAACTACGTCCATGTGTTCCAATTATTAAGTGTTTTGCTGTGGGTTGAATCACCAAATCATGCACTGCAACATTGGGTATATTTTTACGAAACACTTCCCAAGACGTACCAGAATTTAGGGAAACATATACCCCGTTATCAGTTCCTACATACAAAATATGTTCGTTTTCTGGGTCTTCCTTCACCACATTTACAGCTGAAATAGGAAGGTTTTTATGGATGCTTTTCCATGTTTGCCCATAATCATCAGAAACGTATACATAGGAATTGAAATCGTCAAATCGATATCCATTTAAAGTAGCATATACGCGTTCTTTTTTATGTTTTGACGCGATGACTCTTGATACCCATAAATTTTGAGGTAAATCATTTGAGATTCGTGTCCAGCTTCCTCCGCCATTTTTAGTAACATGAATGTATCCATCATCGGAACCCACATAAATGACTCCAAATTGAAATGGACTTTCAGAAATTGACGTCAGCGTTCCGTAAGCGACATTTCCTTTCTTGCCTCCCGTAGTTAAATCGGCCGAAATGGTTTCCCAAGTAGTTCCTTTATTTAGAGAACGATGCAATTTGTTGCCTCCTAGATATAAAATATCTTGATTGTGTTTTGATAAATGAATGGGGGTTTGCCAATTAAATCGGTAAGGCGTTTCTCCTAAGGTATGTTTTGGTTGAATATAAGTTCTCTTTCCCGTTGCTCTGTTAATGCGATAATAGTTTCCAAATTGATATCCTGTATATACAATGTCTGGATTTCGATCGTCTACTTGCACTTGCATTCCATCTCCACCCATGATAGATTCATAGGGGTTTTTACCGGTTTGTTTCCATCCTTTATTCATTTTCGCATTGTTTGGAGCAACCCAAACTCCGTTGTCTTGCAAGCCTCCATAAACATGATAGTTTTTCTGATTGTCTGCATAGACCGAATAAAATTGGCCTACAGCAGGATCATTTAGCTTTGTCCAATTTTTACCATCGTCGTAAGAAAGATTCAATCCTCCATCATTTCCATTTAAAAGATGCCCTGATTTGTTTGGATTTACCCACAGTGCTTGATGATCTGAATGCACGTTTTCTTTGCTAATTGATGTAAATGTTTTTCCACCATCTTTCGATTTTATAATAGGAACTCCCATTACATAAATACCGTTTTCATCTTGTAGATCTACTCGTATCTCTCCAAAATAATACCCATAAGAACTATACACACCATCCAAGAAGTTTTCATGTGTTTTCTTCCAAGACTTCCCGCCATTGGTTGTTTTAAAAACCTCTGCACCAATTACTTGTGTATCAAACAACATCGAATTGGCATCTTCTAAATAACTTGCCAAATCTATCGGTTTTACAGTTCCAACACGCACCATTTGTTTTACGTTTTCGGCGCGGTATTTTTCTTGAAAGCCGTTATTTTTTAGATAGGTATTCAGCTTTTTATCGGTTAATTGTAAAAAATCACTTGAAGACATGCTTTTAAAATCTTCTTTTGTTAAATCGTCTGAAGGTTTTTTATCTTTATTTTTTGGTCTTCTAAATTGACTGTCGTGCAAAGCATATACAGTATTTTCATTAAAAACGGCCAAACCTATTCTACCCACACCGTTTCCTGTTGGAAAACCACTTTTATCTGTAATCTTTGTCCATGAGCTTCCAGCATCCATACTTTTATAAATGGCAGAATTACTTCCGTCACCGTCAAAATTCCATGCTGTACGCGCTCTTTCCCATGAAGCAGCATACATCACATTAAAGTTCTCTGGCGCTGCCGCAACGTCTATAATACCTGTTTCATTATTTATGAACAATGACTTTGTCCAAGTTGCTCCTCCATCTGTTGTTTTAAACACCCCTCTTTCTTCATTGGAAGAATATAAATGGCCAATAACCCCTACTACAACTTCATCGGCATTCTTTGGGTTGATTAAAATTCTACTAATATGATGTGCATCTGGCAAACCAACATTGCTCCACGTTTTTCCTTGGTCGGTAGATTTTAAAATTCCGATTCCAGCATAACTTGATCGGGAAGAATTTTTCTCTCCAGTTCCTACCCATAGTGTTCCAGAATTCCAGTCGATAGCAATGTCTCCTACATTTTGCGTGGGAGCATTGTCAAGCAATGGCGTAAAAGTTGTTCCATTATTATTGGTATACCACAAACCTCCTGAAGCATACCCTACATAAAACTCTGTGGTATTCTCTGGATTTACAGCAACATCTGCCACACGTCCACTCATGACTGTTGGCCCCATACTGACGAAATTTACATTTTTAACCAACGAATTGTTTGCCAGTGTTGTTTTTTGAAGCAAAGCTTCTTGAATAAGAGCAGCATCGGTGGCTTGTTGTGCGAAAAAACTTACTGAAAAAAGAAATAAAATAACTTGAAAAACAGCTTTCATATGAGTTGAGATTTAGTTTAAAGTGATGAAATTACTACTTGTAAATTCAATGGCAAAAGAATTCAGCTAAAAACCCTTCCAAAACTTTGCAAACCCTAAACATAAAAGAATGTATCTTTGTCCCCAGAAACCACTACATAAGGTGTGTTTCTTAAATAATTTCTATGACATTTTCAGATTTAGGTTTATCTTCAGCTTTGGTGAAAGCCGTTGAAGAGAAAGGATATACCAAACCGTCTCCCATACAAGAAAAAGCAATTCCACATATTTTAGAAGGAAAAGATATTTTAGCTTCTGCGCAAACAGGAACTGGAAAAACAGCAGGATTTACCTTGCCTGTTTTACAATATTTATCAGAAACTAAACACCCAAAATACAGACCCTTACGTGCGTTGGTTTTAACACCAACAAGAGAATTGGCGGCACAGGTTCATGACAATATAAGAGAATACAGTAAATATGTAAAAATAAAATCGACGGTTATTTTTGGTGGTGTCAACGCAAAACCACAAATAGCAACCTTGAAAAATGGGGTTGATATTTTGGTAGCAACTCCAGGAAGATTGTTGGATTTACATGATCGAAAAGCACTCTCTTTTAAACGTGTAGATGTCTTAATTTTAGATGAAGCAGACAGAATGTTGGACATGGGTTTTGTGAGAGATATCAACAAAATTATTAGTTTTATGCCTGAAAAGCGTCAAAACTTAATGTTTTCTGCTACTTTTTCAAACGATATTAAAAAACTAGCTTCCGGGATTTTAAGAAATCCTGTTTCCGTAGAAACGGCGCCTCAAAATTCAACAGCAAAAAAAGTAACCCACAAGGTTTATAAAGTTGATAAAAAAAAGAAAACCGAGTTTACCATTAAATTAATTAAAGACAACAATTGGACGCAGGTGTTGGTTTTCACAAGAACCAAACACGGTGCAAACAAATTGACTGAAAAGCTAATAAAAGCAGGCATTTCTGCTGCTGCAATTCACGGAAATAAAAGTCAAGGAGCCAGAACAAAAGCGCTTCGAAATTTCAAAGACAATACCATTAAGATTTTAGTAGCTACCGATATTGCTGCGCGTGGTTTAGACATTCCATTATTGCCACACGTTATTAATTTTGAATTGCCAAACGTTCCTGAAGATTATGTACATCGAATTGGAAGAACAGGAAGAGCCGGTGCTGCTGGAGAGGCAATCTCTTTGGTTTGTAGTGAAGAAGTAGAATACCAAAACGAGATTGAAAAATTATTAAAAGAGAAATTGAACTCTACAATCGTAGAAGGTTTCGAACCAACGGATACAGCACCTCCAAAAAGAGCAGCTACCCAAAGCAAAGGTTCTTTTGGAAAGAAAAAATCGGGTTCTGGAGGGAATCGACCTAAAAACAAACCGCATTTCAAAGGAAACAAAAATACGCCAACTTCGGGACGTGGAAGAACAGGCGCTCCAAAGAGAAAACGTACTTAAAAAACAGGGTTTCTTTATTAAAGATTAAAGACCACATAAAAACATCGAAAATAAATCGGTGTTGTTATGTGGTTTTTTTTGATCCAAAAGATTGCATTCCGCAAACAGCACATCTAGACGCAACAACAACCATCCTTTTTAAGAATCTTTACCCAATGAATTTAGAACGAAATTTAAATCGTTTTAAGTTGCTGTTTATTATTGCTACCTTTGAAATCTAAATAGGTTTCCCATGAAATACCAACCCATAAATTCAGCACTTTTTATAAAAAATCGTAAAAATTTTGCTTCGCTAATGCAAAAAAATAGCTTGGCTATTTTTAATTCGAATGATATTTATCCGATCAGTGCAGANAGTACCATGCCCTTTGAACAACATCGAGACCTCTTTTATTTGAGTGGCGTAGACCAAGAAGAAAGTGTATTAATNCTCTTTCCAGATTGCCCCAATGAAAACTTACGAGAAGTCCTTTTTCTGACGGAAACCAATGAACACATTGCCGTTTGGGAAGGTGAAAAATTAACCAAAGAGGCAGCGTTTAATACCTCTGGGGTTCAAACGGTGTTTTGGCTTCAAGATTTAGAGAAAGTATTATTTGAAATGACTACTTACTGTGATACTTTTTACATTAATACCAACGAACATTACAGAGCCAATGTAGTGACTGAAACGCGGGAAGATCGTTTTACAAAATGGTTGTTGGCAAAATATCCTGCACACAGTGTTGCTAAAAGCAATCCTATTTTACAGCGCTTGCGTGCCGTTAAAGATCCGATTGAATTGGATTTAATGCAACAAGCTTGTGACATTACCGAAAAAGGTTTTAGAAGAATTTTAAATTTCATACAACCCGGTGTTTGGGAATATGAAATTGAAGCAGAATTGATTCATGAATTCATAAAAAATCGCTCTAAAGGATTTGCCTATACTCCAATAATTGCGAGTGGCAACAATGCCAATGTATTGCACTATATCGAAAACAATCAACAATGTAAAGCGGGCGATTTAATCTTGTTTGATGTTGCGGCAGAATATGCCAATTATAAAAGTGATTTATCAAGAACGGTTCCGGTTTCTGGAAAATTTTCTGAAAGACAAAAAGCAGTATACAACGCAGTAAACCATGTAAAAAAAGAGGCAACAAAGCTCTTAACACCAGGAACGATTTGGAAAGATTACCATGTTGAAGTTGGCGGAATTATGACGGCAGAATTACTGAAATTAGGTTTACTCGACAAAGCAGATGTTCAGAATGAGGATAAAAATTGGCCTGCATACAAAAAGTATTTCATGCACGGTACCAGCCATCATATTGGTTTAGACACGCACGATTATGGATTGCTTCACAAACCGATGGAAGCCAATATGGTATTTACGGTAGAACCTGGGATTTACATTCCTGAAGAAGGTTTTGGAATTCGTTTGGAAGATGATGTGGTGGTTCAAGAAAACGGAGCCCCTTTTAATCTGATGGGAAATATTCCTATTGAAGCAGATGAAATTGAAGATATTATGAATGCTTAATATAAAAAGCGAGTTGAAAGACTCGTTTTTTTTATCCCAAAGAATTGATAAATTGAATGCTGCGGGTGTTGAACATTTC
>JGI20153J14295_10002033_pt1 | contig 14880 bp, 18 predicted proteins | sample COG_03_FD_14295 | JGI IMG/M metagenome (IMG submission 14295) | reverse complement strand
GTCTGCTTTACGTTAGCCACCGTTAAATAGTTCACAAAACCCTTGCGCTTCTCAAGGGGCGCGCCGGTAAGCGAGCTATCCCTGGGGAAACTGACCTAGGTACGCTCCGTCCGGGACGCGTTCATTTAGCCGACAGTAAAAGTAGCGACCGGTTGTTTAACATTTGTAAAGAGATGTTGGGCAATAGGAACCCGGTCGTGAGAGTACGGTAGCGGGTCGTGGCCTTCCTCCTATCGGGCTGAAGGGCTCCCAGGACCTCCGCGATTCAAACGGGGCGAGGAGTACCTGCGCGTTACCAACGTGTACTCGGCGTGAGCCTTCGTGGGGTTTAAGCATACCCACGAAGGCTCACTGTTCTTATCCGATAGTTAAAACGTGAGTAGAAAACGCAAGAAGAATAAAGGCAACCCTGCGGCTGGTGGCTCTAACCCGAGTAATGGTTTGTACGAGCACCCTTCCGTGGTAGCTGCTCGCGGGCGTAAGGACGCTGACACTCCTGGTGGCGCGACTAAGGGTAGTAAGCCTAGGCGTAATCGCCGGCGAGTGCCCACCGGCTTCCTGTTAACCATAGTCCTTTTCATCAGCCTGTTATTACTCTTGCCTCGCGCACAGTTTTTCATGACGGCGGGTGTGCTAATCGCTGGTGGGCTCGCTGAGCTCGTTGTTGCGCGGCTATTGCGCAAGCCTTGGGACCTCAATCGCGCCGGGTTTTGGACTATAATCTTCGCCTTTTCCGTTTTTACTAGTGCGGGTATTGTTGTGATTATTACGTTGTTACTTAGCACCCCTTGAGGCGCCCTAAGCGTGAACTATTTGTAGAAAATTACGCTACTCGCGCGTAAATACTGATTTCCACATCTATGACGGCTTCGTGAGCGTTTGATAACTCATCCTCGTTGATGGGGTTGAGGCAGTCGCGAACGATAAGGTCACGGTCGGTGTTGTTGATAGCACCGGTGCTGCTAGTGAAGGCGGCTGTGAGGTCTTTGGCGAACGCTTGTGCGGCGGCGTGTGCTTCTTCACTCGTGGTGAAGGTCTCTGCGACCTCCCAGGTGCTTATTGTGTCCTGGTAGCGAACCAGTGTCTCCACTGTGTGCTGTGTCTTCATACCTAGGACCGTTCGCGCGACAAGCACGAACGCAAGGGTTTAAACGGACTTTTTGTGAACTATTTATTTTCGTGTATAGTGGTAGTTCGGTAGAAACCTGCCGATAGTTGTAATGGAGGTCGTAATGGGCAACGACAATATGCTTCGCGTTTTATCGCAGCACGTTGATGAGAAAGTGCGCTTTTTCGTTGCCGTAAACACGGCTACTCCGGCGGATGCTCTGCACTGTCTCTCGTCTCGTGATGAGAGTGCTCGTGTGCGTGACGCCGCCCTATCAACTATTCGGAAGGTTGCTGCGTGATGAAGACTGCTTACGAGGTTTACGGGCTGGGTCTTGACTTTGATGAAGAAGTCCTGGCCGCTGTGCATAAGCGCAAGGTGCGCGAGCACCACCCTGACGCGGGCGGGGACCGTGAGCAGTTCGACAGGTACCAGCAGGCGTTTGAGGTTTTGACGGACCCTAGTAAGCGTTTTGATGAGCGTAAGCGTGAACAGGAGCGTCTGGAGAGGAAGTTCTCTGGTTCTACCAGCCAAGGTTCGTTTGAGGATGGTTTCTCTGCTGGTGAGCGTCAAGGCCGAGCGGATACTTACGCGGCTTACTCTCGCACTTACTCGGAGCCTGCCCCTGCGCAACCAAGCACCACCTACAGCGCACCCACTCCCCCGCAAGCCGCGCCGCCGCTGGTGTTTTCACAGCGAATGATTCTTGGGCTGCGAGTAGTTCACGCAATCACACTGGGGGCTTTAGCCTCGCTTGTGTTCCTGGCGGCCTCTATGGATGATTTAACTTCCGGGTCCACACGCACCTTCGCTACCGCGTGCGTGGTGGCTACTTTCACTCTCACTTACCGCTTCTCGTTCAAGCTGCTGATTCGCGTGTTGCAGGTGCCGTCAATGGGCGTGGGGTTGAAGATTCTCATCCTCACAGCGGGTTACGGGGTGTTCACACTCGTGGTGTTCGTGTTTAACATTGTCGCTGCGATGGTGGCCATGATGGCGTTCCTCGCAGACCGAGCTATGAAAAAGTTCAAGCGTGCTTAGTTAATCTGCGCTTGAACTTCGGCGTAAAGGTCCTCAATGGGCTTGCTTCGTTGCTTCCGGGAGAACCCGCCGAAGTAACCGCCTGGGAACTTTTGCGCGTACGCGTACTCTAAGCACTCAAGGCGCACAGGGCAGTCGTAGCAGCGTTGCAGGTCCTCATCGTTTATCCCTACTCCTGACGCTGGGAAGTAACGCGCGAGCTCCTCCGTGCCGAGGTCTTTACAGCTTGCGTGATTAACCCATTCTAAGTTCTCGCTCATACACTTCAATGTGCCTGCGTGTAATCACGTGTCAATGGTTTGCGAATAGTTCACGAAAAAGGTGCGTGTAACTCTTGCGTTCTCACTCCTCGCATGAACTGTACTTACTATGGAGAAGATATTTCACGCTGACGGAAGCCTCGAGTGGGTTGAGAAAGGTCAGACGGTAGCTCGTTGTGCCGCTGACGGTACTAGCGAAGCTTACGGTAGGAAACTTGATGCCACTGTGCTGGATGTTTTACCGGAAGGTGTTATGGTCCTCACTTCTGGTGTTTTCAGTAAGACCGGTGAGGAGCTCCCTCACGGGGGTGTTTTTTAATGTTGCGTTCTGCTGGTCGCGTTGGCGTGATTGTCCTGGCGTGCCTTTTCACCCTGACCACTCTCGTAGGTGCTTTAGGTACTTTAGCGGGCACGGACGGTCAGGTTCAGCAGTTAGCTGTGCAAACCCCGAACGGCTTGCATGAGAGCCGCATTCACTCGGTATCGGTTACAGGCTTCGCTATGAGTGACGAGCTCGTGTATGACACCACTGTCGGCGGGGTTATTCAATCTCTTGCTTTCGGTATGAACACGGTGAGTAACTTCTTCAAAACCCCGGAGCGCCAGCGTGCGAACCTGGACCGTAGGGACGGTCGCGAGGAAGTCAGCGTGAGCGCCGCCGTGCACCACTACTTAACGACAGGGCAGTACCCGGAAGGCTTAGGGGTCCATCACCCCGACGGGCACTTTTCCGCGGAGTCCACGCAGCTGTACAAGCTCCCCGAGAGCGCTTTTGATTACCAGGTGCTGGACCGTGACCATGTGGGTACCAGCGCTGCGCTCGCCCGCGTCCTCGCACACTATGACGCTATTCACCCTTTGAATGTGGATGGGCTCGTCGTCGCTACCGGTTCAATGAACCCTTACGGCGGCGACATGGTCCTGCCCGTAGGCGGGATTGACGCTAAAGCGGAAGCCGCGTTGAAAGCTGGCGCGTCACTATTCATTTACCCGGAAGAAATTTGCCACAGCCAGTTTGCGAAGCAGTGGTGCGGTAAGACCGAGTACAAAGGTATGCCGACCGTAGGAGTGAAAACCTCCCGCGAGGCTCTGCTCCTACTAGGTGCGGAACACCCCGATGTTCTCCCCTCCTTGTTTCCTGTGGAAGGCTCCCCCGCACCTAACTTCTCCGTGAGCGACCGTTCCGTAGAAGTCTTCGTCAAATAGTTCACGAAATAATCCACGCATTCTCTTGCTTACCCAATACTCGCCTGCACGGTCAGATTTATGAACAAGAGCATCGGGACTGTGCGTGTGGGCAGGCTGCTGCTCATCCTCACCGTAGTTCTCACGCTTGGCCTGTCCGCGATTATCGGGTTCGGTGCTGTGGCGGGAACGCGTGGGTCAGTTGTTCAGCTACAAGTAGAGACCTCTAACGGTGTCATGGACTCCAACTTTCACGCCCTGTCTGTCGTAGGCACCTCCTCCGGGCAGACGCAAACCGGGGCGAACCCTTTCATTGACCTTCTCCTTTACTTCGGTTACGGGATGACCTCACTGGAGGACGCTTTCATGCAAGAGGAGCTGGTGCGCTCTGACATCACCAGTAAGGACGGCGCGCAGGAGACCAACACGGTAGCGGCAGTCTCGCATTACCTCACCACAGGCCAGCGCCCATCAACGCTCGGCATGTCTCACCCGTACAACCCGACAACTAATCAAGGCTACGAGTACTACTGGGAGCTTCCCGAGAGCGCCTACGATTACCGCGTCCTGGACGAGCCGCATGATGGCACGAGTGCCAGCATCGTGAAAGCGTTAGCGATGTACAGCACGCGTCACGCTTTACGCCCCGACTTGAAGATAGCCGCGACCGGTTCAATGGATGCTTCCAGTGGGGACAACATCCTCCCGGTCGGCTCAACAATGACGAAAGCTAACGCCGCCGTGGAAGCAGGAATGGACCTGCTCCTGTACCCCTCCGATACTTGCTTCCTGAATCAGCAAGAAGAGTTCAAGGAGACCATCTGCGGTAAGGACAGCTACAAGGGAATGCGGACCGTAGCGGTGAAGACCCTGCAAGAAGCGTTGGATTACCTAGGCGCCCCTGACACGCAGCCTTTACCCAGCACTGGCGAGTTGGTTGGAGAAATGGTCGTAGTGCCACTACCTGTCAAATAGTTCACGAATAACCCTCTTTAAATAGTGGACGGTTTCACTCTTTTATGCACTTTACTTTCTGCCGATAGTTCAAGTATAACTAGAAGAAAGGAAAGTAAATGTTTAAAAAGTTCATTGTCGCCACTACTGCTGTCGCTGTAGCTGCCACCCCGTTGTTGGTGGGTATGCCCGCAGCTAGTGCTGCACCCGTATCGGAATCCACTTGGAGATTCACGGATGAGGTTGGCGTTCCGTTCAACGGTGAACGCATGTACGCGTTCGCTAAGCCAGGCCTGGGCCTGTTCAGATACTCAGGGGTGGAGAACTACAAGCGTGGCATCATAGGTAGCGCTGTCGAAGCTCACATCTTTACAGCTAACGGGCTACCTATCGATTCAGCCATCCAAGCGCTTGACTACGACAGCATCAAGCCTACTTTCACAGTGACATCCGGTCCTTGCCTTATCGACCCCCAGGGGCCCACGGCAAGCGTGGTTGACGCTGTAGTTACCTCTTACCAGTATCGGCGACATGATGAGAGAATCGCAGTGGCTAGCGCTATCCCTGGCGACTGCACTATCTCCAGCAGCAGCGGAGATGTACTTAACGTCACTATCCTCCCTGTGGACCACATCACTGCACCGGTTAATTTGTCCGACCGTGCTGAGTTGAGGTATCGCGGAGAGAAAGTGGAAAATATTGCTATCCCTGCAAGTGGCAGGGGCGTGCAGTTCGAAAGCTACTTCGACGATATTCCAATGCCCTACGATGCAGGGCTTGACGGGCGTAGAACAAGCGTAATATCCGGCCCTTGTGTAATCTCAAAAAGCCCCAGGTACACCGGTGGTCTCATAGGTGAGTATGTCCCGACCGACCGCTCAAATGTCTACCTGTATGGGACCACTATTGGTGACTGTGTGCTGCGTCACCGTTACGGGTCATTCTACAAAGACATTCCCGTCAAGGTGAAGAACGGCGGAGAAGTCGTAGTGAACAACCCCAGCGATAGTGTGCGACTGGCCTCACCAGACTGTGACACTCCCTTGTGCGCAGGTGAAGCAGACCGTAACAACTCACAGGTCGCAGGACCACCACCGTTGTTCAACCCGCAAGGCTCACTTAACAACCAGCCGAACAGCGTGCCAACCGTTGGACCGCGAGGTGCCGCTCCTGTCATCATCCAACTGGAGGACATCAAGAAGGTTAAAGCTGTGACAGCTCAATCTTTCAAAAAGTTCAGCCCCAAAATCAAGTCAAAGGACCGTAGGGACCTGAAGAAATTCGGGAAGCAGAACACTAAGGCTAAGAACACTGTCCTGGTAACGCTTGGCTACGCAGGGTTCAACGCTAAGAACGACAGAAAAATCAACGCTATAAGTTCGAACCGAGCGAAGAACACAGCTAACGCCGTGCTGAATAACCCCGCCAAGAGCACCTTCCTCGCGAAGGGCACCACGCCCGCGCAGTTGAAGAAGCTCCTTGGCAAGAAGAAAGCGAAGAAAATCTTCAAGAAGGGTGGTAACCGCGTAGCGATTGTTATGGCGGTAACACTCAAGTAAGCAAACACAAACGAAAAGGAAGGGCCCGCTTCGGCGGGCCTTCTCCTTTTACTGACGAATCTCTTCCTTTTTGACCGATAGTAAAAATGTAAGGAGGGCACAATGTCTAAAGACGACTTCGACTTTGAGTTTGAGTTTGACGATGGTAGCGAAGAGAAGCCAACCATCGGCGGTGGGCAGTACGAGCCTGTCCAATACGTATCCGAGGACCCTGTCCCCGAACATCTGCGCCCTGAGTATGTCCTACCTGACCCGGACGAGACCGAGGAAACCCCCGAGGAAACCCCCGAGGAGCCCAAGCAGAGCAAAGGCGTTAAGAGTAAAGGCGTTAAGAGTAAAGGTGTCCTCGTTGGGGCTTTCGTAGTGCTAGCTGGGCTGCTCGCCGTCGGCGCTTACGCACTCCCTTCTAGTGAGGAGACCGTCGCGGAGCCTGCTCCGACCGTGGAGCCTGCACCTATCCCGACCATCCCGACCATCCCGCCCATTCCTGTTCCCGTCCCGACACCGGTGCCTGTCCCAGAGCAGACCCCCGCACCGAGCGAGGAAGAGACCGCAGAACCCACCACGGAACCCAAGCCGGAGAAGACGGAGAAGCCGAAGGAACCCACGAAGGAACCCAAGCCGGAGAAGACGGAAGAGCCAAAGCCGAAACCCACTAAAGAACCTAAGCCCGAGCCCACCAAAGAGCCGACTAAGAAACCCACTAAAGAACCTAAGCCCGACAAGAAACCCAACACGTCACTCACCACGCCCGTCAGCAGCGGTCCCGTCGTAGTGCCATTCATCTGCGGGAACACCATCAGCTGGAGCGCCCCCAAAGGACTCAAAAACTCCCTAAGCTCCGCGTTCGCGAAAGTAGCTGACGCCACTAACAACGCCTACCGATTCACCTACACCGGAACAAGTGGCGGGTTCATACGCATCAGCGAAAGCAAAAACACCAACGGTAACAAAGCCACCGCCTCACGCAGCTCCGCCAGCTACCGCATCGGAGAGAACGACTTCGAAGAAGACCCCACCACCCGCGTCGACTACCTCACCGGAGTTACCATCACCGTCCACCCCGACAGTAAAGACATCTCCCCGTGGATAGCCCAAACAGGCATCGGGCTCCCCTCAGCCAGCACCAGCAGCTACAACAACGAAGCCATCTCAGACCAGGCATACGAGAGCTGCGAGGAAGTCTCCGCTTACCCCAACGCATCACGGTGACAAATAGTTCACGTATTTATTTCGTTATTGACTTGCGATTCACGACACCGCCGGCACTGTGAATGTGATGAATACTACTAAAAAGCTACGCCAGCTGGATGTTACGAACGAGCTCGTTGCTCGTATGCGCTCTGTCGCCTTAGAACAGCACTGGGTGTGCTTTGATGAGTACGCGGAAGCTGTCGCTCGCTGTGACGAGCCCAAGCCCGTTGACATAGCACAACTACTACTCTCCGCGGAGCTGCTCAGCCTTCATCCGGTCGATAAGCTGATTAAGGTCTCTGCGTTTCACGGTTTAACAGCGCTCATCACCACCGAGGCGCTCATACCGTCCGTTGGTAGTAACGGCCTCCTTGGGGATTGGTTCATCACTGAGTACGGTGCTGAGTTCGCTGCCGCTCACGCCGAGACAGGCGAGATTGGCTTCCTGGACTCGTGCGTTGCGGGTCTTTTGGCAGTGTCCTGGCCGGAGAAAGCCACCAGAAATGATTTGGAGTTCTTCACCGGTGTGGCGGACGCTACTCGCGAACGAATGACGGACAGTGTTGTTCAAAGTTTCGCCCTTCACCCGACCTTTATAGGGAAAGTGGAGAAGATGAACTTGGCTCTACCCACTCGCGTGTATGCTCTCGTCGCCGCTCGTGAGCTCCTGCCCGTGTTCGGGTACAACGACCTTGACTCACCACTCGTTGATGTGATTCAAGCGATTGAGGAGTCCATTTACGGGCAGCTTCCTCCGTGCCGAGCTGGCGGTCAGCGAGTACGCCAGTTGAGCGGAATGATGCACAAGCTTCGCGGAATCCCCAGCGATGACACCGCTCCCGTGTTGGCTCGCCTCGCGGGTATGCCTCCTATGGCTAACGAACCGTTCGCTGTGTACGCATTCGTGTACTTACAACTGCTACAAACGCAAGCCACCGAGGGAGCGTACGACGAAGCGGATGTTCTCATTACCGTCACGATGCACACAGTTAACGCCACCGGTGAGACTTTCACTCACGCTGACAGTGAATCCATCGTTGATGCGCTACTGGATAACTAACCGATAGTTAACGTAACGATTGGAGTTATTCATGTACAACACTTTAGAGAACGCGTTCAACGAGCTAATGAAGTTCACGGCCGCGTTCGTCACTATCACTCTTGGTTTCATCGCTATGCTCGCCGTCACAGGCGCAGTAGTTGCGGTGTTCCCACCGGTAGCGTTCTTGTTCCTCGTAGCGCTATTACCCGTAGCGGTAGCTGGGCTAGTCTCAAGCATTTCGTCCGCGCGAAAAGCTAAGGAGTGAGGGAGCCCGTCCCTACGCCGCCATCAGCTCTTACTGTAAGAAGCGAGTCGGTCAGGAAATAGACCACGACCGGTGTTACGGCACGCAAGGTGGGTACCTGATTTGTATCTGTAAATGTCAAGCCGATAGTTAAAGCGTGAGTAAGTTTATTGAAAACCTGTCAGAACTCTCGGACGAGAGCATCAGTAGCGTTGTAACTGACCCGACCGAGCACACTAACGAGACCTGGGAGGAGTGCTTCCGCGTCCTGAAACCTGGCGGTTACCTGCTTGCTTTCAGTGATACCATCAAGTATCACCGTCTCGCTGTAGCTGTGGAAGACGCCGGTTTTGAGATTAGGGACTCGTTGCACTGGTCGTTCGGTAAGGACGGTAAGGACGGCGTGCAGCACCGAGTGATTGCGATGGCTCGTAAGCCGCTCGTCGGAACGGTTATTGAGACCGTCCTTGCGCACGGTACGGGTGCTATCAACATTGATGCGTCGCGCGTCGGTAGCGAGGAACGCACCTATAACCTCACGATGACTAGCGGGAACTTTGAGACGACCGGCGGGGGTAAGAATCGTGTGAGCGGCTCCGCGACGGTCTCCGGAAGGTTCCCGACGAACACGGTTTTCACGCACTCCCCTGGCTGCTCCCTGGTGGGCACTAAGACGGAGACCATGACCGGCGGCTACGGCAATGGCGGTATCGGTATGAGCGAGGTTGGTCAAGATGGCGGAGCAGGTAAGGGCGCTGAGTGGCAGCAGAAGGAAACCTCCAGTCTTGTTTTTGAGTGCGCTCCCGTATGCCCGGTGAGAACCCTTGATGAGCAGAGCGGTTTCAGTAAGAGTGGTAAACCCCGTGACGACAGGGGCAAGGGCGGTATCTGGTCAGAGGGTGACGGTGTTCCCTGCGGACCTCAACACGGAGACCAAGGTGGCGCGTCACGGTTTTTTAAGCAAACCGAGTGGACAACGTTAGACACCGATAAGCCTTTAGAGCTCATCACTTACTTGTTACGGATGGTCACTCCCCCAGGCGGAACAGTTCTTGACCCTTACCTGGGTGACGGGGACACCGCTGTGGCGGCCGAGCTGTGTGGTTACGAGTGGGTCGGGGTCACGGAAACCCCAAATACGGTTATGTCTCGTATCGCGAACACTATACACTAAAACACACCGATAGTTAAAGCGTGAGCGATAACTATCTTGACTTTCCGAACGGCAAGCTTCTCATTGGTGACTGCTTGCACCGCCTAAAAGACCTTGACGACGGCAGCATTGACTCGGTCGTCACTGACCCGCCGTACCTCATCTCCTTCATGGGTAACGGGTGGGATAGCTCGGACGGTATCGCTGGGAGGCCTGAAGTGTGGGCTGAGTGCTTGCGAGTGCTTAAGCCTGGCGGGTACTTGCTCGCTTTCGGAGCGACCCGCACTTACCACCGGATGGCTGTAGCGATTGAGGACGCGGGTTTTGAGATTACCGACTCGTTGCATTGGAGCTACGGCCAGGGTTTCCCGAAGAGTTTGAATGTTGCGAAGGCCATTGATAAGAAAGCCAACGCGGTTGCCGCCACGGGTGAGCAGGAGGTGCGGGCTCCCTCAACGAAGGACGCTGAGAAGTGGGAAGGCTGGGGAACAGCTCTTAAGCCCAGCCACGAGCCTATCGTGGTCGCCCGTAAGCCCACAGACGACGAGGACGACCTCAACCTTGAGGCACCGTTCATTTACCAACCGAAGCCCAGTAAGAAAGAAAAGAACGTAGGGTTGGGAGACCTACCCCAGAAGGGGAAAGTGTTCAACGGGCAAAGCAGTGAGAGCGCAGGGAACGCTCCCGGTAGCGTGGAAGACAAGTTCACCACTAAGCCGCAAGCCAACTCCCATCCGACCGTGAAACCAGTCACCCTGTTGGCGGAGCTCATCTCCCTCACCACTCCCCCAGGAGGCACAGTCCTGGACCCTTTCCTAGGCAGCGGGACCACAGCGGTAGCGGCCGTGCTGAACGGTTACTCGTGGGTTGGGGTGGAGTTCACTGAAGAGTACGTGCCTATCATCAAGGCTCGTATAGACCACGCTTACGAACAAGCCCCCGTAACACTTGCGGCGGAGACCCCTCCTCCACCTACGGCGGCTGCTTGTGCTAAAACTTAAAAGCAAGTAACCATCGCGCAAGAGGCACCTGCTTAGGCTAGATTCACCTTTATGAGGATGGAACTACCACCTAGGCGGGTGCCTCTTGGTGTTTTACCACCGTCACGCCCAGGCACCAGGAACACCTGGATAGGGATAAGAGCCTTAAGACTGGGTGAGTCTGGAATAGCACCATATATAGCGCTAGCACCGGATTCTGTAAATCAGTATTTAATAAGGACAGCCTCAGCTAAAGGTACCGGGTGGGCAATAAGAATCCACGGCGACTTACCCGCAGAAGTTGAAGGCTCGCAGATAGTACAGAAGCTACGCGGTAACAGGGCTTTTAAAGCAAGCCAGTTCTATCAAAGACCCCTGCTGAGCTTCCTGGAGTCAAGAGATTACCTGGCGTTCCCACAGAAGCTAGCAAGTACACGAGATTACCTTTTTGTTAACAGTTACACAGCCGATGTCCTACCCCTATCCTCGTTACGGATTGTGGACGCTGACGCAGGTCTAACCTTCGGTTGGGTTTCCAGCAAAGCGTTCTGGTTATGGTCCCAGGTAGTTGCAGCCAATACTAAGGCTGCAAATATGCGTGACGTTTACAACTCTTTCCCAGCACCCGCGCTTTCCCGCAAAGAGAAGAGCCAACTGGAAGCAGCCGCAACTACGGTACTAGCATCGCGAGGATTTCATTTAAAAGGCTCACTCACAGAGCTGTACGGTCAGGTCCCAGAGGCGCTGCTGTGGTCGCACGAGCAGCTAGACCAATGCGTTAACACCCTACTTGGATTACCAGGTAACTCCAGCGACAAGCAGGTTATCGATAACCTGTTACAACGCTACAGCGACTTGGTTTAAAGCTTACCAGATATTGCCGCACCGAAACCTTTCATCGTTGCCGCGTTACTGCTGCTGTCAACATGCGCGTAGTACACAGTCATCGCCTCAGTGCTGTGGCCCAGTATCGCCATGACAGTTGAGATGGGCACTGACGGCTGCTCGGCAAGCAAAGTAGCGGTGACATGCCGGGCAAGGTGAGGTCTGAACTGTTCAATGCCTAGACCAGCCAGTAGAGCCTTCCAGTCCTCATTGTCATCTTTCAAATCCACGCAGTAACCGTTGTCTTGTAAGAACAGTAAAGACTTGTACTCGTCTTTAGGTTCCTGCCATTGAGGGTTACTCGGTAACGCGTCCCACACTTTACGATACCGTTTCAAAGCAGAGAGCCACGGCTCGCTCAAAGGAATAGTTCGGGGCTTACCGTTCTTAGGTGGTTTCAGATGGAGCCCAGGTCCTTTATCCCAAGCGAGCTGCTGCTTCACTACGAGGGTGGGGTTTTTACTGTCCATGCGTACGTTTTCCCAAGCTAAGCCTAACCGTTCACCACGACGCAGGCCTAGGAACGCCAGTAGCCACCGAGCCTCGTCAGGATGGTTACCGCTTTGAATCGCATCTAGTATTTTCCGCGAATCAATGAGCACACGTTCAATGTTGTCGTTGGGTTTAGATTTAGGTGGTGCCTTCAACGCCCTCAAAGGGTTCACCGCAATATAGTTTTTTCTTACCGCGTAAGAAAGGCACCCTGACAATGCCATAAAAATATTACGCCGGGAAGCATTACCCAAAAGAGGGCTTCCGTCAGGTTTAGTCTTAGCGGGCAGGGTCTGGTTGAAGAAGACCAGCAAATCAGTCTCAGTGAGGGAATCTAACCGGCGTGTCGCGAGAGCCGGTAAAATGTGATTTTTGAAGTACGCGGCATACTTCCAAGTCATGGTCGCAGATAGCTGACCGGCCCTGTTGACCGTGTCCCATTCATCAAAAAGCCGCTGCAAAGTAACTTTGGCCGACAGCCGGGTCTTGCCTCTTCGAGCTTCACCTTTACCAAACTGTTCCAGGTTCACTTTCAATCTTGCCAAAGCTACGGTTTTACTCGGACCGGAGCCAGTGACTCTCTTACGAGTCATGCCTGCGGGCAAGTCCGCTACTGAGACTTCAGAGCTTGCTTCCCAATACACATGCTCTCTCGTTTCACCGGTAGTCTTGTTGACCAGAAGCCGCTTCTTTTTTACCAGGCCACCCTCTCCAGCTGTTCTCTGTCTACTCATAGGTAAACGTTACCACACACCCAGCTAAGCGTTACTACTGGGCGTTACGACATAAAGGGGCCAAAAAGAGGCCGTTCCCCCACAGATTGTGGGGAAACAGCCAATTAGTGGAGATGCCGGGCCGCGAGAATTTAGTAAAACCGTGAGGGAAATAGGGGTGTTTTTGTAGCGTTCCTACCCGGCGTTACAACACGACTGGCTTCATCAGCCTTTAACCCACTCCGCAAATAGTTCACTTTTATTTGTTGGTGACTGTCAGGCTCTGCCGATAGTATCAATGACACACTACACGAAAGGTATCGCTATGCTCGCTCAACTTACTGTCCAGGGTTTCCTCACCGATAAGCCTGAGACTCGCACTATCAGCAACGGCAACACTGTTACTTCCGCCTCTATCGCTTACACGCCCCGCGTGAAGGTTGGTGGTGAGTGGCAGGACTCTGACACGATGTTTATCCGCGTCACTATCTGGGGCAAGGATGGTGAAATGCTTGCTCACAAGGCTGATAAGGGGGACTTGGTTACTGCTTCTGGTGACCTTATTCAGGAGTCTTACAAGACGAAGGCTGGCGAGGAACGCTCTTCTTTGAAGCTCACGGCTAAGACTATCGGGATTGTTAGTACTAAGGCTGACCGTCAGGTTGTGAGTAACGGTGGTGGTGGTTCCATTATGGACACTATTCAAGCCGCCGCACCTTTCTAGAAATGCTTTAAGTAGGGGCCCCGTCATACGACTGGCGGGGTCTTCTCTTTTACCGAGCCGCCCTCCGGGGCGGTTTTCCCTTTTACGGGTAGTTCCCTAGTAACAGAAAGGAACTACTTATGAAACGTAAACCTGCAGGCCAACCGAACGGCGGCCAGTTCGCACCATCTGCCGTGCCCGCCCCTACCGCTGCTCCCTTAGTTTCCAAGGATGGCGTGAACGTGTATGACCAGGACGGGCAGTCTGTTGACTTGAACGTGCTGTATGAGCAGTTTAGGGCAGCGGAGAATAAGGCTGGGGAATCCGAAGACGCTTACAGCGAGATGCTTCACGCAGACCAGAAGTTCAAGGCCGCCGCACGAGCTGAAGAGCAGGGAATGGTGACGAAGTTCTACACCGTGCTTGATGCTGATGCGAACGACCTATTTGCTAAGCGCATTCAGGACGAGCAGGACATCTCTTTTGAGGAAGCTCGGGAGCTCGTTGATGATGACGGCGCTGACACTAAGCAGGAAATGCTCCTAAACCAGTACGCGATTATTCGTAATCACTGCGACGAGGGAGACCGCATTGAGGTGGAGGAAGCCCTGATGGACCCCGCTCGCACGGATAACTCGACACGGCGTGCTTTCGCTAACGACGCTAGCGACGAGGACCTGATTTTCCGCTTGGCGGAGCAGGCAGCCGCTGGTGACCGTTCCATCCAGGACGGTTTAAGCCGCAACCCCGCTTACCAGAGCTTATTCAGTTAAGCGCTCTACGCGACCAGGAAGCCGCCCTTCGGGGTGGCTTTTCGTGTGCCAGTAAAATAAAAATCTTCACGCAGGTACTTGTGTTTTTAACCCTGCCGGCACAGTGACTGGCATGAACCCATTGAGAGAAATAAGTAAAGTGCAGTTAACCGAGCGTATGCGTACAGTTGCGTGGTCCGGGAAACAAACCTGCTTCACCGCATTCATCGCAGCCGTTAAATCAACGGAACAACCTTTACCGGTGGATGTTGAAGAGTTGCTTATGGCAGCTGAACTCAGCGATTCCCGTGTGGACAAATTAATCAAAGTTGCTGCTGCTCACGGCCTGACCGACATTATCACCACAAGCTACGCAAATAATGGCAACACTGGTGTTCTAGGTGACTGGCTCGTTGTCGAGTACGGTGAAATTTTTGATAAGGAAAGAGCGACCGATGGTGAGATTGGTTTCATCGACTCATGCATTGCTGGCCTGCGTTTCGTAGACTGGGGTGAGGAAGTCACTGTTGAAAAAATCAAACTCTTTGGACTTATCGGGGACGCTACCCGCACCCGATTGTTAACAAGTGCTCCAAGCTTCGCTTACGAAAAAGG
>JGI20153J14295_10002014_pt1 | contig 14964 bp, 13 predicted proteins | sample COG_03_FD_14295 | JGI IMG/M metagenome (IMG submission 14295) | reverse complement strand
TTAAAATCTAAACACATCATTTTAGCTTCTTCATCACCAAGAAGACAGGAGTTGCTTAAAGGGCTTGGACTTGACTTTGAAATCCGTATCAAATCGGTGAAAGAAGAATACCCGCACAGGCTTCGACACTTTGAAATCTCTGATTATTTAGCGCAGCTAAAATCGATGCCATTTGTAGACGAGTTGAAACCTAATGATATTCTTATTACAAGTGATACCATAGTTTGGTTTGAGGATAAAGCTCTCGGAAAACCAATAGATAACAACCATGCATTTGAAATGCTAAAAACGATGAGTGGTCATACACATGAAGTCATCACATCTGTTTGTTTTAAATCTGTTTCGTTGCAAAAAACTATTAACTCCATCACCAAAGTAACGTTTAAGCCATTGAGCGATGAAGAAATCTGGTACTATATAAATAATTTTAAGGTGCTTGATAAGGCAGGCGCCTACGGCATTCAAGACTGGATTGGACAGATTGGAGTCTCTAAAATTGAAGGCTCTTATTTTAACGTTATGGGCTTTCCAATGGATAAAATATACAAGACCTTACTTACGTTCTAAAAAGAATTCTAGCGCACGTGTTTCATTATAATAAAATCCACCACTACTAATAAACCCTACATGTCCTCCTCGTGAAGGAGTTTCTAAAAATATGTTTGAATTTTCTTCAGCATCCTCAAATGGAAAACATGCTTTAGATAAAAATGAATCATCTAACGCGTTTAAAATTAATACGGGCGTTTTAATTGTTTTTAAAAACTGGAGGCTACTGCATTTTTCATAATAATCTTGCGCATTCTTAAACCCATGAGCACGGGAGGTATAAACTTCATCAAAATCATTGAGCGTTTTGATTGATTTTATTTTGGCCTTGCTAATAGCATCTGGAAATTGTTTCTGTTTTAATTTTAAACGCTGGACTAACCCCCATTTGAAATTGATATGGTAGGGTAAATTTTTTAGTTTATGAAGCGCTTTTGCTGACCCCGACAAATCACAAGGCACCGAGACTGCCATAGCGGCTTTTACTTGCGGTGGGACATTTGATCCATCACCAAGATATTTTAAAAGGATATTTCCTCCTAGACTGATGCCTTTCAAGAAAATAGAATCGTACTTCTCCAGTGAAACCACATGTTGAATAATATCTTCTAAATCATCTGTTTTACCAGAATGATAGCTTTCATAATAACGGTTTAATTCACCACTACAACAACGGAAATTTACACAAATAGCATCAATATTATTAGCATTAAAATATAAAGCAGGCCCAGTGATGTAAGGACGTTGTCCATGACCTTCTAATCCATGAAATAAAATNATGACTGATTTTGAAGGCATTTGACTATAACTCCAATCCAAATCGATAAAATCAGCATCTCTAAGTGTGATCCGTTCTCTTGTTTGATTGATTTTTAAACGACGAATCAAGCCCGAATAGACCGTGGCTATAAACCCGCTTCGAAATCTGAAATGTGGTTTAAAATTGCTTTTAACTATGGGCATTGCGTTCTGTTGATAATTTTAAAATTTTAGTGCTATTTTGATTCGCCAAAAAACGTTGGTCTGCGCGCCTGTCTACGACCCAAACGACGGCATCTCCGCTATACATAACTAAGGTGTTTTCTTTTTCTAATAATGACAATTTTTCATCTTTAAAATACTTACTCAACTTCTTTTTACCCTTCATTCCAGAAGGATAAAAATAATCCCCATCACTCCAGTTTGAAAGTGTCAACGGAAAGCTAAGAGATTCAAAATCCAAATATAAAATATTTTCAGAAGCAGATCCCAAGGAGGGAATAATTTCTAATTTTAAGTCGAAAGGTTGGTCTGGAATCGATACAAATGTTTGAGTGTTTTCAATTGGAATATAAATAGATGGTGAGTCCGTTAATTTACTCAAAATTAATTGCGATCTATTTTTGAGCAAACGATGGGTTGAGGACGTAATCTGCTTTCCAGATTGCGCCTCTAAAAGTGCTGTGATTTGAGACCAATCCGTGAAGTTATAGGTTTTCAATAACTGATATAAATAGGCCTTTGGGTTGTTTAAGGCGTTAATTTGATCAATATTATACACAATTTCGTCCTCATTAATAGATTCAATAACCCTATCCTCCACCTCTAGCATATAATCTCCTAAAAGAGATTGCGTATCTTTTAAATGCTCTTGTGTTAAATGAAATCGATCCATAAAAGAAGGATTCAAGTTTTTTAGAAGCGGAATAACAGAGTGTCGTAACTTATTCCGAAGGTATTTAGTGCTTTTATTTGAGTTATCTTCTCGCCATGAGATATTTTCTTGGGTTGCATAGCTTTGAATATCATCTCTCGAAAATTCTAGTAGTGGTCGTACGACGGATCCATTGATTTCTGGGATCCCCAAAAGCCCATCTAGCCCTGTACCTCGAGATAGATTAATAAGAAATGTTTCTAAATTATCATCTGCATGATGAGCAGTTAAAACATATTCAAATCCATGTTCATTTTTTAAAGTTTCAAACCAGTCATAGCGCAATTGGCGTGCGGCCATTTGGATGGATTGTGAATTGGAAGCAGCTATTTTCTCCGTCTCAAAATATGTTGTATGAACATCTAAATTATGAGATTCAGAAAACGCCTTGATGAATGCCTCGTCTGCATCACTTTCAGAGCTTCTAAGTCCAAAATTACAATGTGCGAGTGTTATGTTTAAAGCAGAATTTCTGCATAAGTCTGTCAATACCATACTATCCAAGCCGCCAGAAGTAGCAACCAACAAAGAAGCGTCTTTTAAAAAAGAAAAATGATTTTGTAAGCGATTTTGAAAAGCTTTTAACATGAAGCAAAACTACAAATTAATTCTCCAAAACACTACGCATTGCTTTGGCTTTCACAAGGCACTCCTCATACTCCTTTTCTGGGATGCTCTTTGAGGTGATTGCACTTCCAACAGAAAATGAAATATATGCCTTAGACGCATTATATAAGATACTACGAATAACGACATTAAAATCGAAATCGCCTTCGGGTGTAAAATACCCTACTGCTCCTGAATACAACCCTCTTTTGGTTTCTTCAAGGGTTTCAATAATGTTCATCGCTGAAATTTTTGGTGCTCCTGTCATACTACCCATAGGAAACGTTGCTGAAATAATATCTACCGCAGAAACAGTGCTAAGGGCAGTGGCTTGAACCGTTGAAATCATATGATGAACCTGCTTAAAGCTATAAATTTGACATAACTCAATGACTTTGACTGTTCCTTTTTGAGCAATTTTTGAGAGGTCATTTCGTACTAAGTCTACTATCATGATATTTTCACTTCGCTCTTTCGGATCATTTTCTAATGCAGATCTTAAGTTTACATCTTCACGAGAGTTATCAGATCGCTTGCTAGTTCCTTTTATGGGCTGAGAGGTGAGTTCTAAGCCTGTCTTTTTAAGATATCGTTCTGGTGAAGATGATAATAAAAATTTATCTCCATTTTTTAAAAACGTTGCAAAGGGCGTTTGCGCAATCTTATTTAGTTTTAAATAGGTTTCTAAGGGATTACAATTCGCATTCGCATAAAATTCTTGACAAAAATTAGCTTCATAAATATCGCCTCTTTGAATATGAGATAACATTGTATTAACCTTTTTCAAATACGAATCTTTTGGGATTCGGGATTCAATTTTAATTTTCGTTTTGGGGAACTGTTGGCTTTCAATTAAAATCTTTTCAACAGACTTTAAATCTACGTCAACCTCATCTGATACAAAATTTAAATATCTAATTTCTAATAGATTACCTTTGATTAGGAATAATTTTTTAGGTTGAAAAAAACAAAGATCAGGAAAACTTAAAGCATCAAAATTTTGAGACTTTATAGGTTCAATATCATTTTTTAAATCATAAGAAAGGTATCCAAAAATCCAATCATTAGTTATTGATTGATACTCATTTAACTTTTTAAAACCTTCAATTGCATCTGTTTGAATACTTGTAAATGCATCCACTGCAAGAATTGAGTCATACGTACTGTGAGGCTGAGAATGCTTGTTAGAATCCAGCCATACGATATCTTCAAATTGTTGAGCCCAAGCTAATAACTTAACTTTAAACTCATCTACGGAACGGAGTGTGATTTCTTTATACTGTCGCAAAGACTTATTATTTTCAATACAAAGTTAATCAGTTCTAAATAATAAATCGTCACTTTATAAGAATACCTTACCTTTGATGCAAAATTAGTTTCAATGTTATCTTTCGAAGACTTTAAATTAACCACCCCTTTGAGCAATGCGCTAAAGGATTTAAGATTTGTAGAACCAACTCCCATTCAGGAGGCCTCATTTAATGTCATTTGCGCTGGAAAAGACGTCGTTGGTATTGCTCAAACCGGTACAGGTAAAACGTTAGCATACTCCCTACCCCTTCTTAGGAATCTAACATATACAAATCAAGAAAATCCGCGTGTTCTCATTTTAGTACCCACTAGAGAATTAGTTGTTCAAGTGGTTGATACTTTAGAAGCATTAAACGTTTATACAAATAATCGAGTTTTAGGTGTTTATGGCGGCACTAATATAAATACTCAAAAGCAGCAAATCGCAGAGGGAATCGATATTCTTGTAGCTACTCCTGGACGCTTATATGACTTGGCGTTAAGTCGTGTACTTCAACTTAAAAGCATTCAAAAATTAGTCATTGATGAAGTAGATGTAATGTTAGATCTAGGCTTTAGACATCAATTGATCAATATTTTTGACTTACTTCCAGAACGCCGTCAAAACATTATGTTTTCAGCCACAATGACCGCAGATGTGGATGCCTTGATTACAGACTTTTTCACCAGCCCTGAACGCATTTCTGTGGCACTGTCTGGAACGCCTCTAGAAAATATCATGCAAGTCCGTTATGAGGTTCCAAATTATTTTACAAAAGTAAATTTGATTCGCTTCTTAATGCAAGACCGTGAGGCGTTTTATCGCGTCCTTATTTTTGTGTCCAATAAACGTATGGCGGATCGGCTGTTTGAATCTTTAGAGGAAGTATTTAATGAAGATTGCTGTGTGATTCATTCCAATAAAACTCAAAATTATAGGCTGCGTAGTATTGAACAATTTAGAGAAGGGTTTAATAGAATTTTAGTAGCAACAGATGTTATGGCGCGTGGATTGGATATCGATGATGTATCACATGTAATCAATTTTGATACACCAGAATATCCAGAAAATTACATGCACCGTATTGGTCGAACAGGTAGAGCGAAACGTAAAGGGTCGAGCATATTATTATCTAAAATCGATGAAATCGATTCTAAAGACGCTATTGAAGCGCTCATGAAAATGACTATTGAAACCTTAGACATTCCAGAAGTTGTCGAAATTTCAACAGAACTTACCGAAGAAGAGCGCCCACAATTAAAAGAACCTTACAATCCTCACAAACAAAGAGATGAAGATGCACCTGGTCCAGCATTTCATGATAAATTAGACAAAAATAAAAAAGAAAATTTAGGAGGTTCTTATAAATTTATTATTGCTAAAAAATATAAAAAACCACAAACCAGAGGGGATAAAAATTATAACAAACGAAATAAAAAATAAGTGTTATGGTCTTGCGTCGTCATAAACAATATTATAGGCCCCTAACAGTTTTTCTTTCGCACGTTTAATTCTCATCTTAATAGCACTTTCGCCAGCATTATGGATTTCCATTAAATCCTTAATACTTTTAAAATGATGATACTTAGATATTAGTAGTTCCTTTTCTTCATTTGAGATCAGTTCCAATGCTACATTTAATTTTTCAAGTTTAAATAACCGGTTAACATCATCTTCTTTTCGTTGAGTAGAAGCATCATCACAAATTTCTTCAATATTTGAACCCGTCTTTTCAAATTTTTTAAACTTATTTCTATGGTAATAATTCACGCAATGATTGTAGGTAAATGAATATAACCATGTTGAAAACTTTGAAGCGCCTTTAAAAGTTTGAATTTTGTCTAACAATTTTAAAAAAATATCTTGACAAAGATCTTCAGCTTCATGATTGTTTTTAGAAAAACTCAAACATTTATTATATACTCTAAGAGCATAACGCTGATACAATATTGTATAGAGTACAGGATCCTTCGATGTAACAATTAGATCTACTAACGCATTATCTGTTAGTTTATAAGATAAATAGGAATCATTCAAAATTTGAATTGGTATTTTCTTTGGAGTTATAAAAAATAATCTACAGCTGCTATTAAAGATTTTGTTTAATTATTTCGGTAAAAAGTTAATCAAATCTCTAGTAATCAACTAGTTAAATGTATAAAAAATTAATAACTAATAGCCAATGAATGCGCTTTTTTTTAAAATATAAGATAAAATAAGTATGTAGTATTAAGAGAATAAAACCAAGAGAAAAGAATATAGGAAATAGACAAAAAATAAAAAACACGTCATTTGGAAGAGGTATGACGCGACAATCTGTCTAATAGGACTTCTAAATAAATAGATTACGTCGTCCTTCGCCCCTGTAATGATACAAGATTCGTCAATTTGTGTTTGCCTTTAACTGCCCTAGGAAGAGGCAGCGCGGCAATTTGCTAAAAAAAGAGGGAGAATAATTTAGACAAAAACAAAAAAGCCCTCCTGTAAGGAGAGCTCTATAAATACTATTTTAATAACTTTAGATATGCAGTGCACGGTTTTCAGTGGCTGCTAGAGCAGCTTCCTTGATTGCTTCTGCAAACGTTGGATGTGCATGTGACATTCTAGAAATGTCTTCAGCAGACGCTCTAAATTCCATCGCTACAACCGCTTCGGCAATTAAATCCGCACAACGCGCCCCAATCATATGAACTCCCAAGATTTCATCGGTAGTTTGATCTGCTAATATTTTAACAAATCCATCCAAATCCATACTAGCACGACTGCGTCCCAACGCACGCATTGGAAATTGACCTGTTTTATATGCAATCCCTTTTTCTTTTAATTGTTCTTCTGTTTTACCTACAGATGCTACTTCTGGCCAGGTATAAACAACGCCTGGAATTAAATTATAGTCGATATGTGGTTTTTGTCCAGCAATTGATTCTGCTACAAATACACCCTCTTCTTCCGCTTTGTGTGCCAACATAGCGCCTTTGACAACATCGCCAATGGCATAAATATTAGAAGCCGACGTTTGTAAATGTCCATTGACTTCTACTTGTCCACGATCAGTGAGCTTAACCCCTGCAGATTCTGCATTTAAACCAGCGGTATACGGACTTCTTCCTACTGATACCAAACAATAATCGCCTTTGAACTCTACAAGTTCTCCTTTTTTATTTTCTGCTACGACCGTGACTTCATCTCCATGTCGGTTCACTGAAGTCACTTTATGAGAAACATTAATAGAAAACTTCTGTTTTCTAAATACTTTATTTAACTCTTTCGATAGCCCAGCATCCATGGTTGGGATAATACGGTCCATATATTCAATCACCGTCACGTCTGAACCCAAACGTTTGTAAACTTGCCCGAGTTCTAATCCAATTACACCACCACCAATAATGATTAAGTGTTTAGGGATTTCTTTTAATTTAAGTGCTTCTGTAGATGTAATGATGCGTTCCTTATCTACCGTTGCAAATGGTAAGGTAGTTGGCTTACTCCCCGTTGCAATAATGCTATATTTAGCTTCAATTTCTTCTGTTGAATCGCCGCCACTAATTGAAATATGTGTGGCATCCTTAAAAGCGCCCATTCCATGATAGACATCAATTTTATTTTTGGTCATTAAAAAATCAATTCCACCTGTGGTTTGGTCCACAACCGCTTGTTTACGGCCAATCATTTTTTCGAGATTAACTTTGATTTCTCCTGGAATATCTATACCATGATCTTCAAAATGCTTTACAGCATCTTCGTAATGGTGAGACGAATCCAATAATGCTTTACTTGGAATACACCCAACATTTAAACAAGTGCCTCCTAAAGTTGCATACTTTTCAATAATCGCGGTTTTCATGCCTAACTGTGCACAACGGATGGCAGCGACGTAGCCGCCAGGCCCAGATCCTATGATAGCAACATCATATGATTTCATAATAATTTAGTTTTTAATTTCAAACAAAAATACAAACATATATTCAATGGAAGAATAATTTGATGGCTAAATATTAACCGCTGTAGTATGTTTCACTTCAGAAATAACAAACATACTATTGTTACTACCAATATGATCAATATTTGTAAGCTTTTTCACCATAAATTCACGAAAAGATGCCATATCTTTTACATGTACTTTAAGCAAATAATCATAATCGCCACTCAAGTGATAGGCTTCTAAAACTTCGTCTATAGTGGCTACTTCTTTTTCAAATTGATTCACAAGTTCTTGAGAATGTTTGACCAACTTGATATGACAAAACGCCACAAAGGCCCTTCCAATACTTTGTTTATTTAGCAAAGCTACATACTTGTTAATTACCCCTGCTTTTTCTAGTTTTTTTATACGCTCATAAACCGCTGTTACTGACATATCTAATTTCGAGGCCAGTTCTTTGTTGGTTTGTTTCGCATCTTCTTGAAGAAAATTCAATAATTGGGTATCTATAGCATCTAATTTCATTGTGGATAATTTTCTGGTTAAAAATTGTTTATATCAAAAATATAAATTTATTATCTATATAAATACAAATAAATAGATTTATTTATTGCAAATAAATAAAGTTGTTGTTTATAACTCTAAATATGTTGAAATTTGAATATATAACCAAACATAACAACCATGGCTTTTAAACCCGCAGACAACATACAAGATTTACAATATTTCGGAGAATTTGGAGGCGTCAACCCCTCCATTTCAGATGCAACGACCTTTACCTTCACCTCTGCAAAAACGATGTCAGATACCTTTGAAGGCAACACAGAAGGCTGTCATTTATATGCACGCCATACCACGCCTTCAAATTTATATCTTGGCGAAGCCCTTGCTGCTATGGAAGGTACCGAAACAGCGAATGTGTTTGGTTCTGGAATGGGCGCTATTACAGCCGTACTCATGCAACTTTGTAGTGCTGGCGATCATGTAGTATCCAGTCGTACGATTTATGGCGGTACCTATGCGTTTCTTAAAAACTTCGCACCCAAACTCAACATTCAAACAAGCTTTGTGGATATTACAAAACTTGAAGTTATAGAAGCTGCCATCACTCCGCAAACAAAAGTATTGTACTGTGAGTCCGTAAGTAATCCACTTTTAGAAGTGGCAGACTTAATTGGAATGGCGGACCTTGCCAAAAAACATCACTTAAAATTAGTGGTCGATAACACCTTCTCTCCTTTGTCAATTTCTCCTAACGAATTGGGCGCTGATATTGTGATTCATAGTCTAACAAAGTTTATTAATGGATCTAGTGATACGATTGGCGGAGTAGTTTGTGGCACTCAAGATATGATTGATAGTTTGAGAAGTGTGATAGATGGTGCAGGCATGTTATTTGGGTCGACAATGGACAGCCGTCCAGCGGCCTCCATCCTAAAAAACCTTAGAACGCTTCATATTCGCATCAAACAACATAGCGCTAATGCGCTTTACTTAGCTGAAAAATTTGAAAATGATGGTATTACGGCCGTCTACCCTGGTCTTAAATCGCATCCGTCTCATGTGATGTTTAAATCGATGATGAATGTTGAATACGGATTTGGAGGTATGCTCACCATTGATGCGGGAAGTTTAGAAAACGCCAATGCGTTAATGGAGCTCATGCAAGAAAAAAACCTAGGTTATTTAGCAGTGAGTTTAGGATTTTATAAAACCTTGTTTAGTGCGCCTGGAAGTTCGACGTCTTCTGAAATACCAGAAGATGAACAAAAAGAAATGGGATTGAGTGAAGGCTTGATTCGGTTCTCTATTGGATTGGATAACGATATTGAACGGACGTACCAAGAGATGAAAGCCTGTATGAAAACTGTGGGTGTTGTGTCTTAAATTCCTTTGAGACGGGTCCAAAATGCATCTATGGCGCCTTCATTAACATCAGAAGCATAGAAAGGAGCAGCTTCCCAACGGTCGTTGGTTTTGGTGATAGTAAATTTAAAAATAGACGAATTTGGATCGTTTTCATCCATTAATGGGTAGCGTAAATCTTTAAATAAAAACGTGTTTGGCTCAGATGTTTCATTTAAGTTATAATACCCACTGCTGAACCAAGCGAGTGTTTCTAAATCTGTAGGCAGCCCTTCTATCAATTCATGGTTTTTTGGCAGTTTGTGCCATTTATTAATGGTGGCTTCTGTATCTAAAATCGAATAAAACCCTACAAAATAGGCATCCGTTGTTTCGGCAATGCCATACCATAAGATATTATTCAATATGGTTGGCTGGGTTTGAAAGCGAAAATAATCTATCTGTTGGTCTGCCAATGCCTGTTTATAAACGCCATGCACATGGTATTTATTGACGAGTGTCAACAGCATATACAGCGAACTTATCCCCAACCCTATCTGTAAAAATAAGCGGCGTTTAGAAGACGTGCGTTTGAAACACATCATTATAATTAGGGCAATTATAAAAGGTAGTGTATACATCGGATCAGCAACGGCTATGTTATTAAACGCCACTCTATAATCTGAAAAAGGTGCAAATAATTGTGTGCCATAGGCGGTGAACGAATCTAGAATAGGATGGGTGAAAATAGAGGCGAAAAATAACCACATCCATTCTTTTTTGGTGGTCATGCCGTAGCGTTTCCCCCGGTTATACATCCAAAACACCAACATTCCAAAACCAACGGCTGCCAGAATAGCAAACAGAAATGAGTGCATAAACCCGCGATGAAACGCCATCGCATCGATCTCATTGTTAAACAAGAGTTTTCCAACAAAGACATCCAAATCAGGGATAGTGCCGCCAATCGCGCCAAAAAGCAAGGCACGGTTGCCAATTTTTTTTCCGAGAACGGCTTCGCCACATGCGGCGCCTAATACTATTTGTGTGATTGAATCCATAATGCGAATGCAAAAATACGATTATTTAAAAGTGTAGCGATTTTTTTTATATCTTTATATCGAAGTGAGGTCCCATCGCTTTTCTTCATAACCAATTTTTCTATTTTTTTTAAGTGATTATAGTGCTCAACTTTTTGTTCACGGAAGTTATAGTTGCTCCGGATATATGGAGTCTTAAATTTAATATCAAAAAATGAAATTATATAATCTAACTTAAAACTAAAAACAATGAAATTATTAAGAAAAATGTGCTTTGCACTTATTACAATTTTATTATTATTTGGATGTGAAAATGAGATAGAGATTAATGAAGTAGATAATTTTAAACAAAATACTGTTATAGGCATCTCGAAAGAGGATTTACACCCTGTTGACGTTGAACGATTGAGCTCTAGGTACAATTTAAATGACGTTGAGTTTGTGAAAATTGATGTTGATAAACTATTGAATGGGGCAACTCTAGAATATGAATCTAATAACACCTCTTTTTCTTTAGAAATTGAGCAAATAGAAACTGAAAAGACTTCAATAGAGGGATTTGAAGAAGAGTTTTCCCATCTTAAAATTAAAACAGTACTCCCAACAAGTGAAGCTATTGAATTTGAACAAGGTTCTTTGGTTGTGACTAAAAATCTTAAAGTCATTATTGGATATTTAAAAGTAGGGGAAAAAACTATATCCGTTACAACCGTAAGAGATGATATATATATGTTACAAACTATCAATGACGTAGCAAATGAAATAGATGATGTGGAAAGATCCGACTTATATAAAAACTCTTTAAATTTAGACAATGAAAATAACCAAATAAAAAAGGTTGCATCAGGCAGTAGAAGTGAAATTAAACTTGGTTTAATTTTATCTAAACAGACAGATAAATACATAAACATTAGTGAGCAATTTAAAAACTTTGGAAACCAATGGATTGTAGATTATTATATTAAATATTTGTTCTCACTTTTAGCAAGAGTAGATCTTAATACCCAATACAGGTCCAACCAAACTGGCGTTTATTTTAATGTTGTAGTTTATCTTGAAGACAGAGGGATACACTCTAGAGTTCAAGATATAAACTATGCATACAAATATCCTAGAAGAATTCCAGATAAATTAGACTTAGTACACTATATAGCGCCTAAAGGAGTTAGCTACACTGGTGTAGCTGGTGGTTTTAACGGATTTGATTCTATATCTAGAGAAACACTTACATTTAGTGAGTATACGCTTGCTCATGAAATAGGGCATTGCTTTGGCATGTATCACGATTGGCCTGCAGATAATTACCAAAGCTGCTTACATGGAACTTATATTTTTGTAACATTTAAAGGTCATCCAAAAATACCAGTATTAAGAACAATTATGGCCACTCCACTTTACCGAAAAGGCTATTCTAGGGTTGACATATTTTCAACTCCAGATATAAATAATTCTACTTTTCAATACGGGGTAGACTGTAGTTCAACTGCTACAACAGTACCCGATGGCCCAGCAAATAATCATTCAATAATAGCAGTGAAAGGCCCAATAATTGCAGCCTGGAAATAGTTGTTTTTTAGTATGATTAACGTTAAAAATTTGAACCCATAAAAGTGACTTCTTTTTAAATGATTGTAAAAGCAGAGCGGTTAGATATGAAAAATTTTAAAAGTCTACAATCAACCGTAAACACACGTTTTTAATGCCTAGAAATTAAAATTATAATGCTCTCAATTATATTAATATTCATATTTACTGTACTTGGACTGATTCATTTTAATTGGGCCTTTGGAGGGGAATTTGGATTTACCAAATCGATTCCCACCAAAGAAAACGGCGAAAGAGTCTTAAATCCAAGAAAAATAGACAGTGCATTCGTTGGAATTGTCTTAACAGTATTTGGAGGGTTTTATGTGCTCAAATCAGGACTAATTGATTACAATCTTCCCATATGGTTTATGACTTATGGAAGTTGGATCATTCCAATACTATTTTTTTTACGGGCAATTGGAGATTTTAAATATATCGGAATTTTTAAACGAGTTAAGAAAACAAATTTCGGAAAACTGGATACGCGATTCTTTTCTCCCTTATGCTTACTCATTGGCGTCATCGGACTAATCATTCAACTTTTTAATTAAAAATAAATGAACGACACAAAAAACAAATTTGAACTCCTCATAAAAAACGGAATAGAGTATTTATCTCAAACTTCTGAACAAGATTTGAGTCTAAAAATAGCGTCTAACAAGTGGTCAAAAAAAGAAATACTAGGGCATTTAATTGACTCCGGAATTTATAATATTCAACGATTTACTGAGATACAATTTGAGCACAAACCTTATAAAATACGCAACTATAAACAGAACGAATTAGTAAAAGCTAATGCGTATAAAAATGCAGATTCTAAAGAAATTATAAATTTTTGGTGGTCAATAAATAAAAGAATACTTAGCTTGATACAAATGCAAACCGAAAACACCTTGAGTTATAAAATTGAACTAGAAAAAGATAATACATATGATTTAAGGTTTTTAATAAACGATTATGTTGACCATTTGGAACACCACCTAAATCAAATAATAGGACGGTCATAAGTATGCTGCTTTGAGAAGTATTTTCTAAGTAGCTAAGAAATTAAATTTAAATCATGAAAATGAAAAATATATTTGAATCAGAAATAACATCAGAGATAGTTAATCGGATAAACAAACTGACGCCAATAACACTAAATTTATGGGGTAGAATGAATGCCTCTCAAATGCTAGCCCATTGTAATGTAACCTATGAAATGGTTTACACAAATAACTATCCCAAACCTAGTTTTATTAAAGAATTTATACTTAAGGCGGTTGTGAAAAAAGCCGTCGTTGGAGGTACACCTTATCAAAAAAATGGAAGAACTGCTCCTCAGTTTATAATTACAAACGAAAGGGATTTTGAAGAAGAAAAAAATTTATTAATTGGTTATCTTATTAAAACTCAAAATCTCGGAGAAACACATTTTAATGGAAAAAAATCACACTCATTTGGAACGTTAACCAGTATTGAATGGAGTAATCTGTTTTATAAACATATTGACCACCACTTAAGTCAATTTGGAGTATGAGCTAGATTGACGGAACAAACGGGACGCTTGCGCCAGCGAAGGAAAAAAATTATAGTAATAATTACACAAAACAAATTAAAACGATGTTTTCAAGTTTCATGAAAGTGCAAAATTTAGATTCAATAAAAATAATATTACCAATATTGCACGATCACAAAACCCGACGCTAGCTAAAGCATCTTTTGCTCGTGCCTATTATGAGTAAGAAATTATAATATTCCCAAAACCCTACTCCTTTTTCTTCCTTCCCAAAAAGCCACCAAGAATATCTTTAACGGGGTTTTTAGTGTCTGTGGACGTAGAGTCTGTTTTTTTGGTCTTCCCGCCTAGCAGTCCTCCTAACACATCTTTTACAGAGTTGTTTGTTTTGGTTGAGTCTTTAGAATTACCACCTAAAAAACCACCAATCGCGTCTGTTAATTGATTTTTCCCTTTCGCAATTAATTTTTGCTTTTGAATTTCAATGAGTTGGCTGGTCAAATTGGAAACACCACTTGTTAAATCGGTGGACACGTTTGGACTTGTATAGCTACCGCCTATCGTGGCTGTCACAGGAACCGTTAGGTTTTCAACCGCCTTAGCATCTCCGATTTTAGAAATTAAGCGATTCACTTCATCACCAAAATATTTGGCAGGTACGTCAAAAACCGCATTATAATTCATGGTTTTATCAAATCCGTGAGACCCTGCTACAGAGATTGAAATGTCCTCATAGTTCACATCGAAAGGACTCACATTTACGGTTCCATTTTCAAAATTGAGTTTTGTTTTTAGATCTTTTAAATCTAACTTTTCAAAATCTATAAAGGACAAAACGCCTTCTAATTGATCAAAAACAGCAGCATTTTTTGGTTCCACCTTGGTGGTTAGTAACTCTGCAAAGGCATCGCCTGTAATGGAGTTTAAATCTGG
>JGI20153J14295_10002003_pt1 | contig 15026 bp, 7 predicted proteins | sample COG_03_FD_14295 | JGI IMG/M metagenome (IMG submission 14295) | reverse complement strand
GTGCGTGCATTAAAATTATTTCCTTCGGTCAATTCTATGATCGATGGAAAAGAAATGATTTCCTATGATTTCTGTGATATCAGTATCGCCGTTTCAGGACCAAAAGGTTTAATGGTTCCCGTGATTAGAAACGCGGAGGACTTAACGTTTAGAGGCGTAGAATCGGAAGTGAAGCGCTTGGCAATTCTTGCCCGTGATGGACAAATCACCGTGGATGAAATGACGGGAGGCACCTTTACAATTACGAATGGTGGTGTTTTTGGAAGTATGCTTTCAACGCCGATCATCAATCCACCTCAAAGTGCAATTCTTGGAATGCATAATATCGTGGAACGTCCAGTCGCCCTTAATGGTGAAGTCGTCATTCGTCCGATTATGTACGTTGCCTTATCCTATGACCATCGAATTATTGACGGAAAAGAATCGGTTGGATTTCTTGTAGCTGTGAAAGAAGCGCTCGAAAATCCACAAGAATTCTTGATGGATGAAGATGTTAAAAACGCACTAGAGCTGTAAAGTTAATGGGCAAGCGCAAAAGATGCTCGCGCTAGTTGGCGTTGGTGGCCCACAAAATTTATTTGGAACGCGAATGGATTCGCACACCAGCCTTTAGATTAGCAAAATAGAAATAATCTTAAATTAAAATGGTGGTAATGATGATGAAATTTCTTTTTTAAATGAGCTCATTAATATCATTCTCCACATCTTTTGTTTGAAACTCACTCTTATCTTTTTTATTTCCTGCTAAGTCAGGAGACTTTGCAGAGCGGTTTTCAATTTAAGCTCAAAACTTTCAATTCCCCACCAAAACCCCTGTGTTTTTTAGCCATTGTTGGGCTTAGTTTCTTTTTAATATTTCTATCAATTCTGTGTTTATGTATATAGTTTCTCGTCCAATTTTTTGAGATTCTAATATTCCAATCTCTTCTAATTGTTTTAAGTATCTTGATGCTGCTTTTCTTTCAACTCCAAGTCTTTCGACTACATATTCTATTTTGGAATAAGGATGCTCAAATAGTAGTTCAATTAATTCTTTGCGATAAACTTTAGTTGCTTTTTCTTGAGCGACAAGAATGGTTTTTTCAAGTAAACTTTTAATTGAATTAATTTTTTCAACTGTTTTATTAGAAGTTACCTCTACTGCTTTTAGCATATATACAATCCAGTTTTCCCATTCATTATTTTTATTGACTTTGTTTAATAGTTTATAATATTCAGATTTATTATCATTAATGTAAGAACTTAGGTAAAGGATAGGGATATCTAATAGTCCGTTTATGATTAAGTAAAGAATATTTAATATTCTTCCAGTCCTTCCGTTTCCATCATAAAATGGATGAATGCTTTCAAATTGATAATGCAAGATGGCTAGATTAATTAAAGGAGATATGTCTGTGTCTACAATGTTAAAATGGTCAAGAAAGTTTGAAAGTAAATCTAGTATTTCGTCTTTTTCTTGTGGAGGTGTATAAACGACTTCTCCTGTTTTATCATTTTTTAAAACAGTTCCTGCCATATTCCGAACTCCAGCATTATTTTCAATAATGGTCTTTTGTAATTCAACAATGTCTTTTTGTCTTAAATACCCTTGATTGTTAATTATGTCTGCACCTAGAAATATTGCTTTTCTATAGTTAATTACCTCTTTAATTTGTGATGGTTGATTTGTAGAAGTGGAAAGAGCTTTATATAATTCATCTTGTGTTGTTATGATATTTTCAATTTCAGAACTGTCTTTAGCTTCTTGTAAGACGACTGCATTTATTAGCATTGTTTGATTAGGAATTGTCTTTGCAATTCCTTTTAGCTCGCCCAATGCAGTTGATGACTTGCTTAATTGGCGTAAAATATGAAGCGTTTCTATTTCTTCTCGTTTTGGAGGTAGTTTTTCAAGTTTTTTAATAAGAGTCATTTTATCCCGCATTATTTTTATATGTACCAAAAATACAAAAAAAGCACCAAATGAAAAATATTTGATGCTTTTTGTCTCGTATCATGTTTTGATTATAAAATTTTATTACTAAGGAAACGTCCTGTTTTTTGATGTCTAATTTTTATGGAATTTGATTTCAAAAACACCGACACCACTAACCCAAATCCCCTGCTCCGTATTCTATGACTTAAACAAATAGTTCCGTCCTGAAATAAGTTAACAGAAAAACGCTTTAGAGCTTTAAAATTTAATGGGCTTCTAGCCAATTCTCACCCATATCCATTTCAACATCTAAGGGAACGCTTAAGGTATAGGCGTTCTCCATTTCTTGTTTAATTAATACTTTCATGGTTTCCAATTCGGGCTTATAAACATCAAAGACCAATTCATCATGAACTTGCAACAACATTTTGGTTTTAAAGCCGCCTTCCTCTAGCTTATTATAGATGTTAATCATCGCAATTTTGATGACATCTGCGGCACTTCCTTGGATGGGTGCATTGACGGCATTTCGTTCGGCAGCACCGCGTACAATTGCATTTCGAGAGTTGATATCTTTGAGATAACGGCGTCGGTTGGACAAAGTAGTTACATAGCCATGATCTCTTGCGAAATCGACCTGTGAACTTATGTATTTCCGAAGCTTAGGATAGGTCTCATAATAGGTTTCAATCAACTCTTTGGCTTCAGAACGGCTCAAATCAGTTTGATTGCTCAACCCAAAAGCCGACACGCCATAAATAATCCCAAAGTTGACTGTTTTGGCATTTCCACGCTGTTCTCTAGTCACTTCTGCTAACGGCACATTAAAGACTTTCGCCGCGGTCGACGCATGAATGTCTTCACCGTTTTTAAAAGCCTCTAGCATTGTTTCTTCTTCGCTCATCGCCGCGATGACGCGTAACTCAATTTGAGAATAATCGGCCGCTAATAGGACGTACTCCTCATTTCTTGGAATGAACGCTTTTCGCACTTGACGCCCGCGTTCGGTTCGGATCGGAATATTTTGAAGGTTTGGATTGGTACTACTCAGTCGTCCAGTGGCAGCCACCGTTTGCATGTACTCCGTATGAATATGACCAGTGACGTCTAAAACTTGCTCTGGAAGCGCATCTACATAGGTGCTTTTGAGTTTAGCGAGTCCTCTGTAATCTAATACATTTTGAATAATTTCGTGCTCCTTTGCCAGATAAGACAATACATCTTCAGCAGTACTATACTGACCCGTTTTGGTTTTCTTTGGTTTCTCGACCAGCTTTAATTTTTCAAAGAGAATGACGCCCAATTGTTTGGGCGATGCGATATTGAAAGTTTCGCCTGCCGCTTCATATATTTTTGTTTCTAAGGCAGCAATGTCCTCATTTAAATCGCCTGAAAGCGATTTTAGAAAATCTGTGTCTAGCTTGATGCCTTCGAGTTCCATAGATGCTAATACTTTTACTAATGGAATTTCGATCTCATTAAATAACTTTAAAGAATCGGCATCGGTCAGTTCTTTTTTGAAATGACGCGCTAACTGAAAGGTAATATCGGCATCTTCAACAGCGTATTCCGTCAGTTTTTCAATCGACACATCGCGCATCGACAGTTGATTCTTTCCTTTTTTACCAATGAGGTCTGTAATGGAAATAGGGGCATAATTCAAATAGGTTTCAGCAAGGACTTCCATGTTATGACGCATGTCTGCATTGATCAAATAATGGGCAATCATTGTGTCAAACAAGGGGCCTTTGACTTCTATTTTATATTTGTGTAAGACCTTTAAATCATATTTTAAATTTTGACCAATTTTTTCGATATGAGTCGCTTCAAAAAAGGGTCTAAATAATTCAATTAATTTTTGAGATTCTTCGAAAGACTCTGGAAACGAAATATAAAACCCTTTATGCGCTTCCCAAGAAAAAGCAATACCGACAAGTTTTGCTTTAAGGGGATTGAGTCCTGTTGTTTCAGTATCAAAACACACCGATGTTTGAGACATGAGCTGTTTGATAAATAGTTTTAATCCTAAATTGCCCGTCACATTTTGATAAAAGTGAGGGGTTGATGTCGCTGTTTCTCTTCCGTAAGTTAGTGCTGCTACAGGTACTTCCGGTTCGTCTCCACCAAACAATGAAAATTGTCCAGCCCCCGCTTGAGGTGTTGGGTTTGTGGCTGGAGTGGGGGTCGTAGCTGCCGGTTCTGAAGTCGTACTTTCAGGGGGTTTTACAGCAAATGTTTTATTAAAATTATCGATTAAGCGTTTGAACTCTAAGTCTTGAAAAATAGCCCCTACTTTTTCAGAATCTGGAGCCGTTAATTCAAAACTTTTTGCATCGAACTCTACCGGAACATCCAATAGAATGGTGGCTAGTTTTTTAGATAAAAGTCCAAGTTCTGCATTGGCTTCAATTTTTTCCTTCATCTTCCCTTTGAGCTCATGGGTATTTGCCAAAAGGTTTTCCATACTTCCGTATTGGGCGAGTAATTTTTTAGCGGTTTTATCGCCCACACCAGGAAGGCCAGGGATGTTGTCAGAGCATCGCCTTTCATCCCTAAAAAATCGATCACTTGAAGCGGGTCTTCGATCTCAAATTTTGCTTTAATTTCTTCCACTCCCCAAGTTTCATACCCACCTCCAAACATGGGACGGTACATAAAAATATTGTCACTCACCAATTGTGCAAAATCTTTATCGGGTGTGACCATAAAGGTTTTAAAACCTTCTTTTTCTGCCTTTTTAGCAAGGGTTCCAATGATGTCATCTGCTTCAAATCCTTCTTTGACAACGGCAGGAATGTTCATCGCCTCTAATATTTGATAGATATAAGGTACTGCAGTCTTGATGCCTTCAGGCGTGGCATCTCTATTGGCTTTATACTCCTTAAAAATTTCGACCCGGTCCTTACTGCCCCCTTTGTCAAAACAAACCGCCAAATGATCTGGCCGTTCTCTTTTGATGACATCTAATAAGGAGTTTGTGAACCCAAGAATTGCCGAGGTGTCAAGCCCTTTGGAATTAATCCGAGGGTTTTTAATAAACGCATAATAGCCTCTAAAAATTAAAGCATAAGCATCAAGAAGAAATAAGCGTTTTTGGTCAGCCATTATGGTGAGTTTACGGTATTTTAGTTAATTAATCATTTTGAGTGATTCCTTGCTTTTCGAGGACACTTTTGGTTTTGTAAGCGTAAAAAAGAAGGTAAGCAAAACAAGCAACCGCAATCCAATACGAGGATTGAATGCTAAAAATATCTGCCAACTTCCCTTGTAGAGGGGGGATAATAGCACCGCCTAAGATCATCATAATTAAAAAAGCAGACCCCTGTGACGTGTATTTTCCTAATCCAGAAATACTTAATGTAAAAATACAAGGCCACATGATCGAACAAAATAAGCCACCTGAAAGCAATGCGTATAGTGCCAATTGACCTGATGCAAATATGCCAATAATGACGCCAATAACGCCCAAGGTGCTAAATATTTTCAATGTTTTAATAGGGTTATCTTTTGCGATAAAAAATCCACCCACCTGAATGGCAACACAGACACTAAATAATAAAATTTCTGTTGAAGAATATTTCCCAAAATTAACCAATAGAATCACGCCAAAAGCGACATAAGGCACTAAAATAAGCAACCATTTCTTAAGCCCTTTACTCGGGTTAAAAACACTAATAGCACCAACCCATCGACCAATCATCATACCGCCCCAATAGAGTGAGATGAACGGCGCAATTTCAGCATCATTCATCACTTTTAATCCTAAAGCATTGAGATTACTGACTTTATCTGCAACCGATTTTAAAAGCTCGCCTAGGTTACTTTGAATCGTCACTTCCACGCCAACATAGGTAAAGATTGCTAACATTCCCAAAACCAATTGTGGGTATTTCATTGCACCCCAGCCATCTGGGTTTTTTGTTGCTCGTGTATTTGCGAAAAAGATACTTACAACAACGGCCAATAGCGCAATTAACAATAATAAGAGTCGTTTGTTTTCAAGCGCTTCAGTGGTGACTTCTCCACTTGAATACGTGCTAAAAATCATTGTAAAACAAACCCCAATAACGACCGTTAGCACAATGAGTGTATTTTTAGCTTTATTAGCGGGCTCAAATACTTCATCCGTTTTTGTATTGGGTAATTTTTTAGAAAAATGAAATAATGCTGCGGCGACCAAAAACAACGCTCCAACGCCCAAGTAAAGCAATTGAACTGTGGTTAGTTTTATTTCATTATTTAGAATCATTTGGTTGAGTTCATCCCCTGATAAAGGAGTGGATCCAAAAATAATTAATGCAATAACAATAGGCCCGATGGTTGTTCCAAATGAATTAACGCCTCCTGCGAGATTAAGTCGATGCGAACCAGTTTCTGGGTCACCGAGCGCAATGGCAAAAGGATTTGCAGCTGTTTGTTGTAGTGAAAATCCGAGTCCTACAATAAACAAAGCCAATAACACCAAATAAAACACAGACGTATCGCCTTGTTGTGCGCCATCAACAAAAGGATACATCAATAAAGCCCCAAGAGCAGAAATTAATAATCCATATACAATCCCATTTTTGTAGCCCCAATTATTAAGAATATCTTTTTTAACCGCACTTGATAGGATGAAAAGCAAGAGAGCTCCTAAATAATAGGCGCCATAAAAGGCAAAATCAACGAGTTGAGATTGAAACTGGTCAATACTGAAGTAGGTTTTGCAAAAAGGGATAAAAACGCCGTTTGAAGCGGCAATAAACCCCCAGAAAAAGAAAACTGTGACAAGGGTCGTTAAGGCGGAATTGTTGTTTTTAGTGCTCATAAAAATGGTGTTTAATATGTAAAGTTAATGGTTACAGAACTAGCTCAGAAACGATATAAGTGCCGTAAATTGTATTTTTTGTTTAAAGATTAGAAATATAGTGAAAATTCCCAAATCTAAAAGTATAGTTAAATAAAATTATTAACCCAATTATCATTTGCTTTTGTTTTATTTTTGCGCTTGATTCTATCCGAATATGATTCGATTAATAATTTTTGTAGTTCTTGTTTTAGCATTAGATTTTTATGCCCTTCAAAGTTTTAGAAGTGTGGTTAGAAATCTATGGGTTAAATGTATGGCAGGGGCTGTAATCAATTTTTTAATTGGTCAGCCAAGATAGCTAACAGACAAAATATCTCCGAATATTTGCTTGAAGTTGAAAGACGCCGTCAAAATCGGTTTGAACGCCATAAGACGTCCCTTTTATTATAACGGTTGCTCCTGAAAGAGGCACTGCATTTTCATCTGTAACCGTTCCCGTAATAGGCTCTTGCGCTACAGTAGTGTATATGTAATGAATAAAAAAATAAATGTAGTAAATAGTCTAGTTTGCATAATTTAGATTTTGGTTTCATAGAAATTACTGAAACCAAATATATAACAAAGACAATATTGTAGTAGTACTTTTTTACGCGGACTATTTATATTAACCTGATTGTTAATTATTTATGTATTATAATGAAATATAACTTTAACATATTACTGTGTATTTAATGTAGTTATAAGTTGAGTAATATTAGGTCTTAGGGACTTTTTTTGAGTTCTAAATTTCTAAAGTTTCCTTAAAAAATGGAAGAAATTATCCTTTGAATTAATGTTTAATTTTTTTCTTAAACGATAGCGGTGTAATTCAACGCCTCGTAAACTAATACCCATCAAAAAGGCAATTTTTTTAGAAGTCAACCCTGTTTTTATATAAGCACATAACCTTAAATCTTTGGAAGTGAGTTTGGGATGTATAGCAATTAGTTTTTTAAAAAAATCTCGGTTGAGCTCATTAAAATTGGATTCAAAAACCTTCCAATCATTTGTTCCTCTAATATTTTTTTTTGATATTTCTAAAATTTTTTTTGTTCTTGATGGATTGGTAGATGCTTCTGTTAAGCGTTTAAGTTCATTATACATCACCATAATTGTTTCATTTTTTCTTATAATAGAATCGGTAGTATTCGTTAATTCTCGTTGCTTTATCTTCACTTCTTTTTCAAGGTTTTCCTTTTCTAATTGATAGATTTTCTCTTGAGTTTTTCGAATATGCATTTTTTTCAATGCTAATTGTTGTCTTCGGATTCTTCTTTTATTGATTTTAAATATTATTAAACACACACAAACTATTAATAAAAAATAGACAATTTTCATAAATATGGATAAGTACCAAGGGGGTATTACCTTAAAACGAAAATCTTTTATATGTTTTAATTCAGAATGCATACCCTTGTTTTTGATTGATAAGGTATAATTTCCATAAGCTAGATTTTGTAATGTAAATTTTCCGTCTCTAATTAATTCTCTTTGATTTATCTCTCCAGACAAGGAATAAACATGGTCATTACCGTATTGATTAGGTGTATAAACTTCAAAAGAAAGGTATTGTGCATCCTTATAAGGAAAACGTAATAGGGAATCGTTGACTGAAAACTGTTTTCGATTAGAATATATTTTATCTATAATAGGTGAATTTGTAATTGACGCCTCTTTCATTTTCAATTTATTTATATTGAAAATTGCAAAACCATCATTTAAATTTAAAATCCGTAATGAATCATCCTTAATTTCAATTTTCTCATATTTGGACACTGAACGTTTTCTGATCTCTAATGCATCAACCTCAAGAGTCTTTTTAAATTTATTATAATAGTATGTAATGACACCGGCTTCATTGTCATCTATAAACCAGCTACCATTATGCTCTTTAAATATTAAACTCTTAGCATTAAATTGTTGAAAATCTTTATATAAACCAATGCTATCTTTATTTTTAAAATACTGCAACCACTTTTTTGAATTATAGAAGACAACTGAACCATTTAAGTTATAAATTCTCGTTTTATATTGATTGAAATTTTTATCATTACCATAATAGACTATTTGTGAAGTTTCTGTATAATCTTCCTTAAATTTTATCTGATAAAGACCTTTATATGGATGTGTGGCCCAAATCACATATTCCGATTCAAATACAATATTATTTACAGGGAAATCAATGTTTTTTATTTCCTTACTAATCCATTTATTGTTAACTTTTTTTAAAAGATTAACTCCATTATATTCCCCTTGTAAGAACCATTGTTTCTTATTTGGAATATTGAAATATCCAAAAACACCTTCAGTACTTGAACCAACACGATGAAGACTATCATTCTCTATATAAAAAGTTCCATCATTATGCCCAAAAAAAAGCTGGTTTTCAAATACTGTTAAATCCCAAACATGTCCTTCAGAACCTTGAATAAAATTTAGTTTACTGTCATCTGTAAATGAGTAAATACCCGTATTACTTGCTAAATAGTATTTATCATTAAAAAATGCCACATCATAGACCGTTCCTAAAGTACCTGTATGGTCTTTATAATATAAATAGGGGCTATCAAAATTTATTCTACTGATACCATTATCCAATGCACACCAAAGGTTACCCTCATGAAATTCAAGACCTAAAATAGTGTTATTATAAAGTCCAGACTCTTTTGATATATACTGAGTATCTTGGTTCTTTAGATTATAAATGATAATACCATTTTTAACTGTTCCGAAAGCTATTCTATAAACATCTAGAAATACCGTTTTATTTAAAATGTATTTATCTAAAAGTGTATTTATCTTTTTTGGTAGTCGTAAAAGTTGATTAGAATTGTAAATATACCCTCCCTTATTCGTGTCAAAAAAGAATAGTTTTTTTTCATTATTGGAAACTATATTTGCTATGTTATCGAAATTGTAATTTTTACTTGAAAGTACAAACGGCACTAATTTTCCATTTATTAGTTCTTGAAGTCCATTTTTTAAATTACCAACAATTAACCTGTTATCATAAATTGTAAAATTTGAAACTTCTTGACTATTTGGTACTGAAATAATATTATTTCCATTATATATATAAACGCCACCAAAAGACCTAAAAATGATATCATTGCCATGTTTTACTATCTGCCAGAACTCATCACTTTTAAACTCGTAATCTTCCCCAAATAGATTATTTAATGATGTATACGAAAGGTTACCTAAATCATCTTTTTTCCAATATCCAAATTCTTCATAAGACCCTGTGTATATAGTATCATTTACTATCAATACTGACCTTATTATAGTTCTATTAGGAAGTTCGAATAACTGCCATATTTCGCCATTATATTTTAGCAACCCACGGTTGTTGGCGGCATAAATAATCCCGTTATTATCTATATCGATACCCCAATTTTGATTATCAGCCCCATAGTCTTCAATAGAATAGTTTTCTATTTCAGGGTTAAATGTTTGTGCCATAGAAAAAAGGCACAATACTAGAAAGGTAACATTCAGTAAATAGGCTTTTATAAAACACAATTTTTTGTACATTGAGATTAAAATAGTTTTTAATTTTTTTAATAGGTTTTTAAATACGAAAAAACGCACCTAATTAGTACTCAAGTTTAGTGTCAAATTTACAGTTCATAATTTATTTTAGGAATATACTAAAATTTTACAAATCTAAAAGTATCGTTAAATAAAAATATTAACTCTAATATCATACGCTTTTGTTTTACTTTTGCCGCTGACTCTTACTGAATATGATTCGATTAATAATTTTTTTACTCCTTGTTTTATCCTTAGATTTTTATGCGCTACAAAGTCTAAGAAGCGTGGTTAGAAATCCGTTGGTGACTTATGGATATGCTATCATTTCACTCGCAGTACTAGGCGTTTTTGTCTACCAAGCAATGACCTTCGATAGAGGCGCAGGAGGTAACCAAGGTTTTTATGTAGCATTTGCAGTACTTGTGTTGGTTTATGTTCCAAAGTTAGTATTGGTCATTTTTATGTTTGGGGAGGATGTGTATCGACTCTTTGAAGCAGGGGTTAATTACTTTATTTCTAAACCAGAAGAACCTTCCGCATTTTTTAGTTCCAGACGAAAATTTATTGGACAACTGGCATTAGGATTAGCCGCCATCCCCTTTATATCCATACTTTATGGAATTACGAAAGGAAAATATAATTTTAAAGTTTTAAAATACACCTTATATTTTGAGGACTTACCCGCTGCTTTTGATGGGTATCAGATTTCACAAATAAGCGACATTCACAGTGGTAGTTTTGACAACAAAGAAAAAATTGAATATGCGGTTGATTTAGTCAACCAGCAAGCGTCTAATGTGATTATGTTTACAGGTGATTTAGTCAATAGTAAGTCAAAAGAAATGCGTCCTTGGAAATCTACTTTTTCAAAATTAAAAGCGCCTGATGGTGTGTTCTCCGTTTTGGGAAATCATGATTATGGTGATTACACCCGGTGGCCTTCAGATGAAGCGAAAGCAGAAAACTTTCAAGAATTATTAGACATCCAAAAAGACATGGGGTTTGATTTATTGAGAAACGAAAGTCGGTTTATTGAAAAATCTGGCGATCGTTTGGCAATCATAGGTGTCGAAAACTGGGGGAAGGGATTTAAGCAAAAAGGCGATTTAAAACTTGCAACTTCAGCAGTTGACCCTGCGGATTTTAAAATACTTTTAAGTCATGATCCTTCGCATTGGCAGTACGAAGTTATCAAAGATTCACAACAGTATCATTTGACGCTTAGTGGTCATACCCATGGGATGCAATTTGGAATTGAGATCCCAGGAGTGATCAAATGGAGCCCTATTAAATGGCGCTATAAATACTGGGCCGGCATCTACGAAAAAGCAGGGCAATACATAAATGTGAACCGTGGATTTGGCTTTTTAGCATTCCCTGGGCGGGTTGGAATATGGCCTGAAATCTCCGTTATAACGCTAAAAAAAGGGATTAATAACGCTTAAATATCAGAAAATGTTATATTTACCCCAGTAAATTACTTATTTTTAGGGTTGAATACGATCATAGTTAAGTAAAATTATCATTGAAGGTTGATCCATAAAACACCATGATATGTCAAAATTTGGAGAGTTAATAGATGTTGAAATTCCAGTATTGTTTGAATTTTTCACCGAATGGAGTGATGAATCTGAAGCGATGCACGATGTACTTAGACATGTTGCAGCTGCAATGGGAGACAAGGCGCGCGTTATAAAAATTGACGTCGACAAAAACAAAGACCTCTCGGAAGCACTACGCATCAAAGGATTGCCAACGTTAATTATTTATAAATCAGGCGACATGAAATGGCGCCAAAGTGGTGAGCTCGACGCCAATACGATTATTGGTCGCATTCAAGAATATGTATAGCCTTCGTTAAGACCCTTCAGAGTTCAAAAATGTAGAATCTAACACTTCTTTATCCTTCAACTCTTCCGCTTCAGGTTCGCCAGTAAAGAGTCTAAGGTAACTATTGAATTTCTCCATTTCTGTTTTAATAAACTCTTCAGTTTCATAAAAAGTAGTCACGTCCACTAAACTTCTGTAGCGCTCAATATCATTGTAGATGGTTTGTATATACTTGGATTGATTGTACTCAGAAAGGGTGCTGTAATAGCTTAGACTTTCTTGGTATTTAGAGCTCACATTTATGAATAATTTACGGGCTTTTTCTGTGGTTTCTAATTCATAATATGAGCCAATATAAGGTTCTAATAAGGTGTAAAACCCAAACAGATCAACGGGCATTTTTGCCATTGCTAAATCTGCAATTTCTTCTGCTTTTTCTAATTCACCTTCTTGGATTAACACTTCAATGAGTCGTGCTAAGTTACCGCGGTAGGTTAAACTATTTTTTCGGGTTTCGATGTCATGATACATTGAGGGATCTCCGTTATTACCCCAATCCCAATTGGTGACCATTTCGTACATTTTATCCGAGTCAATACGACCCATATCAAACGGATTGTCTTTAGCGACCGGTGTTTTTATAGGGACTAACTTGTACACCAAACCATCGAGTTGTAAGTAGTCTTTCATCCAAATATAATCTTCATCTCCAAACGCTCCGCCTGTAAAATAGATGGGACGTTCCCAATTGTTATTGGCGATAATATCCAACATCAATAAACGGTTTTTGTAGAGTGCTGCCCCTTTGATTTTAATATCGATATAGGGTACAATTAAGGTCGAATCTTTTGCTTTAACAATTCCATTTTTTAAGACAGATTTTTTGTCAACAGGGATTCTTACATGTTCTGTAGGCAAGTAATTTGCATTTAAATCTTGACGGCGTTGTCCGCTTGGGTCATAGCCTTGTTGTTCAAGAACGTGTTTGTACTTCGTACGTGGGTCATCACTTGTAATAAAACCTAAAAATTGATCAATACTAAGTGTGTCGTTAGTGACTGCTTCCTTAATAATATAATCTCGGGTTCCTAGTTTATACTGATCGTGTGTCAATAGAGAGGGAATTGGATCGCTTTCATACGCTTTGCGTTTCATTTGATCAATGTACCAATCGACATTTAATAAACTCGTACACACGACGCGCACATCCCGTCGAATGCCTTCAATTTCCTGTGCATACCAAAGTGGAAACGTATCGTTGTCACCTATTGTAAAAATAATGGCATTGGGATCACAAGATTCTAAATACTGAATGGCCATCGCGTGGGCCGTTTCTCTTTTAGACCGATCATGGTCGTCCCAATTTTGGCTGATTAAAACTCCAGGAACCGCGATCAAACAGACTCCGCTAACAATGGGCGCTAACAAGCTGGTTTTTGTGTAGCTGCTCAATTTTTCATAGATGGCAAAGACCCCAAATCCGATCCAAAGGGCAAAGACGTAAAAAGATCCTACCAACGAATAATCGCGTTCACGCGGTTCAAAAGGCCTTACGTTTGTATAGACTTGTATGGCGATTCCTGTAAATAAGAAAAACACCAGCATCGTCCAAAAGAGTTTTTTATCTCGGTTAAAAAGAAAGAATAATCCAATTAATCCTAGCAATAGAGGTAAGAAGTAATAGGTGTTTCTGGCCCTGTTATTTAAAACATCACTAGTGAGGTTGTCTTGAGAAATGCCTAAAAAATAAGTGTCAATAAACGAAATTCCGCTAATCCAATTGCCGTGCAAGTCAAATTTACCCTGAACATCATCTTGTCGTCCGGTAAAATTCCACATAAAATAACGCCAATACATATATCCGATTTGATAATCAAAAAGGTAATAAATATTTTGAAGGAGGGATGGTTTTTGAATGTCGATATAACGCCCATATTTTTTTAGAAAGCCATTGTAATCTTCGTAATCGACGTCACCATTTGCAACAGCCCCTTTGAAGTCATTGATGATGGTTCGTAAATCGTTTTGCATTTGATACTCACTCTTAATTGAGAATTCCAAAAATCCAGAGAACATCATATAGTTTTCAGCGTGTTCAGAACTCCACATTCTTGGTAATAAAGAAGCGTGTTCGGAGTTGTAGTTTTGTAAACCGTCTTTGTAGTCGTTTACAATCACATATTTCCCAGCAGCCTTGTCTTTTTCATATTTTGGTTTGTCATCAATATAAGGTTGGTTTTCGTCTAAACCTGCATATTGATCGGTGAATTGTGGCCCATAAAACAAATGTGTTTTTGGATATTGTTCTAGATTATAATAGGCGAGGAGTTCTCGGGCACTTGAAGGATTATTTTCATTAACTGTGACGTTGGCATTGGCTCGAATTGGCAATAACAACCAGGACGAAAATCCAACGACGACAAACGTGATGCATAAGAGTCCCGTATTAAGATAGATATAGCCTTTTTTTCGGGTGTAGTTTAGCCCCAAGTAAATGAACGCTACTAAGGCTATAAATGCAATGACAGAGCCCGAATTAAACGGAAGCCCTACAGAATTCACAAAAAATATTTCTAAAGCACTAAAATACCGAAGAATGTTAGGAGCGAGTAGTTTAAACACAAATAATAAAATAGCAACGCCGGCAACATTGGCAAGAATAAAATTCTTTACCGTCACCGTTTTATAGTTTTTGAAAAAATAGATAAGACCAATAGAAGGAATCGTCAACAACCCCAAAAAGTGGACGCCAAACGATAGACCCACAATAAAAGATATGAGCACTAACCATTTGTTACCTCTGGGCGTAAACATNTCNTTTTGCCAGCGGAGTCCTAAGTAAAACATGACGGCCAATATTAAAGTTGCCATCGCATACACTTCAGTTTCAACGGCATTAAACCAGAACGAATCTGTAAA
>JGI20153J14295_10001999_pt1 | contig 15038 bp, 10 predicted proteins | sample COG_03_FD_14295 | JGI IMG/M metagenome (IMG submission 14295) | reverse complement strand
CGTCTCTTCCGGGGGTTCGGTTGTGATCGCCGACGGATCAGCCACTGCTGGTTCGGCTTTCGGCGCTGTTGCTTCGGCTACTGCTGGCGCGGGTTCAGCTTTCGGCGCTGTTGCTTCGGCTACTGTTGGCTCAGGCTCAGCTTCAGACACTACCGGTTCGGCTTCGAGCTCTGCTTGCGCGAAATCGGCATCAGGCTCGCCTAGCTCTCCGATCAACGGTTGCTCCGACAGGGGCGATTGGGATGCTTTCGCACTGTCCTCGCCTAATTGGGTCATCAGATGTCTAACGGCGGCATCAAAACGGTGTTCCAAGGTATAGTCGACGTAGCTGTATTGAGTTTTAATTTTACAGCCGCCGACACTGACCTTGACGTCGCCCTCCAGTTGCCAGTGCTTCTCGGCAAACGAGGTGACAAACTCCAATTCACTCGGATTGACCGATAGCGTCAACTTCTCATCTGGGTTGGGCAAGCTCTGCACCGCAGCATGCACCACCGCGGCGATATGGCTGGGCTCCGCGCGCAACTCGTCGCGTATTATCTGGCGCGCAATACGAATCGACAGTGATAACAGGGCCTGCTCCAACTCGGCCTGTTCATGCGGCATTTGCGCCTTAAAGGCGGCTGTTAGTGCTTCAAACACCGCTAGCTTTTCTTTGTTTTTCTTTGCCTCGGCCAGTTCGCCCTTGGCGGTTCCGGCGGCAAGACCCTGCTCGGTACCTTTTTCTTGGCCAGCAATTAGGCCTTCGGCGTGGCCTTCGGTTTGGCCTGCTGAATGACCCTGCGTCATGCCACTTTCAAATCCCTGCTCGAAGCCTTCGTTATAGGCATCCTCACGAATCGACTCCAGTTCCTTTACGGTCGGTGCCTTTATCGCTTCATGCGCCACTTCGTCGACGCTTTCAACGACCTCGGCGCTGGCCTTCGCTTTAGGCGCACCATCGACCACGAGACCATTTTTGTCCCATTTCACCAGGGGCAAGTTGGCCGCGCTGATGACATCTTTACGACGTAATATTGGCTTACTATCAGAAGACATAGACGTCCCCCTTGTTACAACATGGCTTCAGCACCGGCACCACCCAACATTATTTCGCCGGCTTCCGACATTCGTTTGGCAATACCCAAAATCTCTTTCTGAGCCTGTTCGACCTCTGAAATCTTAACAGGCCCCATGGCCTCCATATCATCCTTAAGAATATCAGCGGCCCGTTTGGACAGGTTACCGAGCAACTTCTCAGACAAATCATCGTCCGCGCCACGTAAGGCAAGCTTTAAGGAATCGGTACTGACTTCACGCAAGAGTGCCTGGATGCCACGGTCATCAACATCAACGAGGTCGGCAAAGACAAACATCAGATCGGTAATCTGGGTCGCCAGATCGTCATCGACATCCTTAATGCCACCCATGATTTCAGCCTCAATGCTCGATTCGAGGAAGTTCATGATTTCGGCAGCTGTTTTCACACCACCCAAAGCTTGAGCTTGGCCGCCGGCGGAACCAGAGAACTGCTTTTCCAAGATTGCATTTAATTCTTGCAAGGCGGCCGGCTGCACACTTTCCAATGCGGCCACACGCATAACAATATCGAGGCGAACCTTGTCTGTGAAATGCGCCAGAATATCGCCCGCCTGATCCGGATCCAGATAGGCCAAGACGATAGTTTGTATCTGGGGGTGCTCATTGCGGATGATTTCGGCTACGGCCCTCGGCTCCATCCATTTCAGGGTGTCCAAACCGGAGGTACTGCCGCCCATGGTAATACGATCGATCAGAGCCCCCGCCTTGTCTTCGCCTAAGGCCCTGTTGAGCATATTACGAATATACTCATCGGCACCGGCGCCCATACTGCTTTGGCCACTGACCTCTTCTAGGAACAACTTCACCACGCCCTCAATCTGCTCTTGGCGAACATTGGGCATCACCGACATGGAGGTGCCGACCTGTTGAACTTCTTTATGCCCCATATGCTTAAGAACTTCGGCGGCATCTTGCTCACCGACGCTCATCAGCAACATGGCGGCTCGGGTCGCCTTGGGCAGGCCAACCAACGATTTCTTATAATCGTCGCCACCCGTGGTGGCCGGTAACTTAGCGTTTTCAGTCATCACTCGTTATCCATTGTTGAAGCACTAGGGCCACACGGGCGGGGTCTTCCGCGATCAAGCCGCGCAAGACTTCTAACTGCCGCTCAAAACTTTCAGAGGGGCCCATCAAGGAGAAATCATCAATCGAATTCAAACTGACTCGGTCGTCCGCAATAAGGTATTCGTCTACATCGAGATTGGCGAGCGCAGCGTCTTCGGCACTCTCGTCCTGCTCATCGGTACCCTTGGCGAGCAGGTTGCGTATCGCCGGTCGTAATAGACCAAATAACAGAATAAGGACAAATATGCCGGCCAAGACCTGCTTTACAATGACCCAAAACCAGGGCTGCTCATAAAAGGCGGTTAAGACCTCGACTTCTGCTATCTCCCTAAAGGTTGAGTTGATCACGTTAATACTGTCGCCCCGCGACACATCATAACCAACGGCATCTTGCACCAGGGTTCTCAGTCGCAGAATCGCTGCGTCGTCCCACTCCTTTTCGACAAATTCACCGGTATCTGGATCCAAAATACTCAGATCATCGACCACTACTGCAACGGTCAGACGGCGCACTCGACCTTGCTGAAACTGGGTGAAGCTCAGGGTCCGGTCAACCTCATAGTTACGGGTCGCTTCATCGCGCGTTGATATCGGGGTGGTGTTCGCAGCAGTGCCGTCGGGTAGGGTTTCCGGCGCGGTCGCATCGGTTGGTGGCTGGTTCGTCAACGCGCCCGGAATCCCGCCCTGAGTAGCGCTCGCCATTTGCTCATTGACCGTCTGTTCGCTGCGAATCGCAATCAAATCGGGGTTGAACAGCTCTTCGGATTGCTCAACTTTGGTGAAATCGATATCGGCGGTGACTTCCGCCTGAAATTTATCAGAGCCAATGATCGGGCCTAGAATTGAGTTCACCCGCGCCAACAGATTGTCTTCAACCTTACGCTGGTAATCAAACTGACGATTGGTCAGCTCTTCTTCGCGATTCTCTTCGTCATCACTGAGCAGCCGGCCGCGCTGATCAACAATGGACACGTTGGCGGCAGACAACTCTGGAATGGATGTCGACACCAGGTTGCGAATCGCCTTGACCGAACTCTTATCCAGTTCGGAACTGGCGTACAGCTCGGTGAACACCGAGGCGGTTGGTTCGCGTTGATCGCGCACAAAAACCGATCGCTTGGGGATAGCCAGATGGACACGCGCCGTCTTGACCTGATTGATGGACGCGATAGTGCGCGCCAATTCGCCTTCCAAGCTACGCAGATAGCGAGCATTTTCCATAAACTGGGATTGACCGAGGGGCTGAGATTCATCCAATAACTCGTAACCCACGGTCTGATCATCGGACAGGCCGGCTCCGGCAACGGCTAGACGGGCCGCGTGGAGATCGGTCTGTTTGACCAATATCACGCCGCTGGCCGGATCAATGTCGAATTCTAACTTATTGGCCTGCAGCACCTCGATCAAGCCTCGGGCGTCAAAGCTGTTGGTACTGTTCATCAGCGGTCTATAGGTATCTTTTTGTGACCACAACACCACACTCAGGCCCAAGGCGATGCTGGCGGCCAAACCCACCAATAACCCGAATTGTCGGGCCATAGTTAATTTATTGAACCCTGCGACAAGGGGATGCATCCGACTCTCAGGGATGTCGTCCTTATCGATCAGGTCCGAGCGATCACTGGTTGCCGGTGAAAAGTTGGATGAGGGCAGCTGAGCGTCGTCCGCTGAGCCCTTGCTAGGGCTCATCTGGGTGTTTGCTGCCGCGGGTACATTTTCTGTCATAGGGATTCCGGCTAAATAGGGTTAACAGGCGACTCGTTAGAGTGGCATGTTGATGATTTCTTTGTACGCTTCAATCATTTTGTTACGGACCTGGGTCATCGCTTGAAAAGACACACTCGATTTTTGCAAGGCAATCATCACCTCGGGTAGATCCACCCCGGGATCGCCCTGCTCGTAGCGGGATGACATTTCGTTGGCCGTTTTTTGATTGCTATTCACCGTATCGACAGCCGATTTGAACATATCGCCAAAACTCGGTACCGACCCGGTCGGCGTCGGGGCCGTCACCGAGCCAGAAAACTCACCGCCAATCGCTTCGACCTGTTGCTGCAGCTGGTTGCTTTGACTGGAATTATTGATCTGCTTACGCATCTGCTCGATGGTCTTGGCAAAGGCTGAGTTAGAGGCATCTTGGTCACTTGGCGGGGTAACCTGGCTGCGTATTGAACGCATCTGCTCAAGCACACCCTGTATATCGACTCGATCTACCATACTTACCTCAGCTTATGTCAATTTTCAGTCTATTTCGGAATCTATCTTTTTGCTTTTGCCAAGAGCTGACAATATACAGGCACTAAATTGAAAAACCCGTCTAACTAATAGGATTTAGCAATACACAGGCCAACTATGACCGTTTTCTGAGCATTTGCGTGCCGCGCCGGCTAATACTGCGGAAGCGCCCGGCCGACCCCTGCACCGCAGGTCTTATACTTGCCACAATGATAGGTTATTTTAGCGTATTCCGGCAATCGCAGAATCCACATCCATACCCAACTCTCGCATCCGTGCCAACTTATAACGCAACGTTCGGGATGATATACCCAAGTGGTCTGCGGCGCGATTCTTACGCCCGCTGTGCACCCGCAGAGCGTTCAAAATCAGTTCGAATTCACGATGTTTCATATCGGCGTGGATGCCCTCATTTTTACCCGGGGCCGATGTAACCATTGCCGGCAAATCGACATTGGAATCGGTCGAGCCCGAGGCCACGATCAAAGCGTCGCGATGGGCCTCAAAATCAATCAAATGCTCACCCGACAAACCCAAGTCATATCCGCTAATCCACTGGCCACTCTGCAGAATCAGGGCACGTTGGATGGCGTTATCCAATTCTCGGACATTACCCGGCCAGCCATGCGCCAACAAGACCACCTTGGCGCTCTCATCAAAGGTTAAGCCAGGCTTATGCATTTTTTGGCCATGTTTACGCAATAGATTCTCGGCCAATGGCAGGATATCGGCCTTACGGTTGCGCAATGGCGCCCACTGCAAGGGAAACACACTCAAGCGGTAAAATAGATCTTCCCGAAACCGGCCCGAGCTGACTTCCTCGGCCATCGAACGGTTGGTCGTCGCCAAGACACGGACATCGAGCTCAATCACCTTGCGACCGCCGATGCGCTCGACTTCTTTTTCTTGCAGCACGCGCAGCAGCTTGGCTTGTAAGCCCATATCCATCTCGGAAATCTCATCGAGCAGGATGGTGCCGCCATTGGCCTGTTCAAACTTACCCGGATGACTGGCAACGGCACCGGTAAAGGACCCTTTTTCATGACCAAAGAGCGTTGCTTCCAACATGTTTTCCGGAATGGCCGCACAATTGATGGCGATAAAGGGCCCATTGGCTCGACCCGAGTGTTGATGAATATAGCGTGCCAACACCTCTTTGCCGGTGCCGCTTTCGCCGGAAATTAAAATGGTGCTGTCGGTTACTGCGACCTTACGCGCTAGGGCCAAAACGTGTTGACTGGCGGCATCGGCGGCGACCGGCTCACTGCCCGACTGCGGCAGCCGTGGACTGTGCTGTTCAATTAAATCGATCAGCTGATCCGGTGCAAAGGGCTTTACCAGGTAGTCGACAGCGCCCTTATGCATGGCATCGACGGCCTTATCGACCGCGGCATAGGCAGTCACCAATAACATCGGGATTTGCGGGTAGTTTTGCCGCACATAATCGAGTAAATCGTGGCCACTCATGCCCGGCATGCTAACGTCGGAGACGATAAAATCAAAAGATTGCTCTTTGAGCGCGACAATTGCCGACTCACCCGATTCGGCACAGACCACAGCGTAGTCCTGTAACGTCAGGGTATCGCTCACGGCTTCCCGTAAGCTGGCGTCATCTTCGACTATTAGGATTTTCACTGCAGTTACCTCTCAACAAATATGGGCAAAGTGACATTAAATTCGGTTCCAACATTTAATTGACTGCTTATGTTCAATTGACCTTTATGCGCCTTGACTGTCGCGATCAATACCGGCACACCCAAGCCCGTGCCATGGCTCTTAGTGGTAAAGAAGGGCTCCTGCACTTTTGCCAGGTGAGCCGCGCTCATGCCGGGGCCGGTGTCCCGAAAGGCGATCTCAATCTGCCCGTCGAGCACCTGACTGCTAATGGTCAAGGTCCCCTGGGCATCCCCGGCTTCCAATGCGTTGTTAATAATGTTCATAAAGGCACTAATTAATACATCGGACTGACACTGCACCTGAGCATGGGACGGCTGCAATTGCCAATGAATACGCGCCTGTGCCGGTCCCGGCAAGCCGGCAACCGCCTCCTGCAAAAGGTTGACGACCTGATCTAGGGTCAGGCGATTAAGCAGCTGACACTCCCCTTTGACATACAGCAGCATGTCTTGTACCTGTTTTTCCAGATGATGCAGGCGACCAACCAACTTATCGACAAACTGATTGTGGGTCGTCGGTGTTAAGCGCGGGCTTTTTAGGTTCGAGGCGTAGAGCAGTGCCGCCGACAAGGGCGTACGCACCTGATGTGCCAGCGAGGCAACCATCTGACCCATTGCCGTGAGCCGTTCTTGGCGCGCGACCTGGGCCTGCAAGGCTCGCGTTTCGGTGTGATCGGTCATCATGATGAGCTGCCCGGAATTATCGAGCGGGCTGGTGGCCAGGCTCACCAGCCGGCCATCGGCTAGGCTCACTTCATGGTAATCGGTTTGTTTTGGAGCGAACGCCAGGCGGACTACTTGCCGCCAAGCCTTGCCTAGCAGCCGTTCGGTGTCGGGGAAGCCCATGGCCTGCCCGAGCCAGCTCTCCGCCGCCGGATTGGTTTGATCGATGAAACCCTTGTTGTCGAGCACCACCACAGCAGCCGGCATTAGGCGCAATAGGCTAGCCAGTTGTTCAGCAATCTGCTCTTTCTCATTCAACTCGGTCAGTCGCTGCGCCGACAGGCTGGCTAACTCACCGCTGAGCTCAACAACCCGTTGTTCGAGCACCTGATAGCTACCGGAGAGTTCTTCGCTCATGGCCGTAAAGGTCGAGAACGCTTGCTGCAACTCTTCCAGAGACTGTTTGTTAAGATCTGTTACGGCGGCGGCCGGTGCTTCCGAAGTTCGAGATACAGCTTGCATAGGCATATACATTCAAAAATTTGACGGTATTGGAGGGAATGCAAAGGAAGTGCCAGTTTTAAACAAAACCGGCAATTTGTTGCCGGTTTTGCTTGGGCGCGCACGGCGGCCTGCCCCCTGATCATGCGCTGACCTGCCCCGCATTAGCCCAGCGGGCATGCAGCGGACCGCGCTAATCGACCGGATTGAGGACATCCCGGCGGTTGATATCGTATTTGCGCATCTTCTCGACCAGGGTGGTGCGGCGGATATGCAGCTTTTCAGCCGCACGCGCCACCACCCCTTGGGCGTCGTCCAAGGCTTGTTGAATAAGGCTTTTTTCCAGATCCGTAAGGTATTCCTTGAGATCCAAACCGTTTACCGGCAATAACGCGGCGGATTGCTCGGACATCACGTAGGGTCGGCTTTCATCGGCCAATGCAATCACATTAAGCGGTAAAAAATCATCATCCTGTTCATCGACGTGACGGTATTTATTGGGCAGCTCCTGGACACCGATGACGCCGTAGGGATGCATGATAACCAAACGCTCAACCAGGTTCGCCATCTCCCGCACGTTACCCGGCCAGTCATGCTGAATCAGGGACATTATCGCGCCAGAGTTGAAGCGAATGGAGCCGCGCTTCTCATTTTCCAGACGCGCCACCAGCTCGTTCAACAACAACGGTATATCTTCATGTCGCTCACGTAAGGCCGGCATCTCGATCGGGAACACATTCAGGCGATAAAACAGGTCCTCGCGAAAACTGCCGTGCTCGATCATTTCTTCTAAATTACGGTGAGTGGCCGCCACGACCCGAACATCGGCCGAATAGGTTTTACTGCCGCCGACACGCTCAAAGGTGCGCTCCTGCAAGACACGCAACAGCTTAACCTGCATATTGAGTGGTAAATCGCCGATTTCATCGAGAAATAGCGTACCGCCATCGGCCATCTCAAATCGACCGGCTCGGGTGGTAATGGCGCCGGTGAAGGCGCCCTTCTCATGACCAAACAATTCACTTTCGATCAGTTCAACCGGGATAGCGCCGCAGTTTACTGGCACAAAGGGCTTATGTCGGCGATGGGAATTGTAATGAAGGTTACGTGCCACAACCTCCTTACCAGTGCCGCTTTCCCCGGTAATGAGCACGGTGACCTCTTTATCGGCGACCTGGGCCATCATTTCGCGCACAGTCTGCACGCTCCGACTACTGCCTACCAGGCTGCGAAAAAGATTGAGTTCGCGACGCTGATCCCGTCCGCGCGTCAGGTCGTATTGTTCGCGATACAGTTGCGCTCGATGCAAGGTATCGAGCAACTTATTATAGGTTGGCGGGAAGCTAAGCTTGGCAATGATACGCGCACGCAACTCGTCATCGAGCAGCTCGCTGTCGGGGTGCTCACCCAAAAGAATGACCGGTACACCGGCATCCCAGTCCTTAACAGACTCGATCGCCTTGGCTAGGGATTGGCCCATGTCACCGATCAAAATACCAACCAGGTCGGTCGCACTGTCGACCGAATCCTTGGCCTTGGCCAGCCAATCTTCACCGCAGACGGCTATGCTGTCTTCACCCAAGAAGTCCAATATCACTTTAAGATCGTGGCGCCGCTGGTCATTATCTTCAACCAATAACAGCTTTATTTCTCTCCACATCCGAACTGCTCCAAGCGTCTGTATTTCTTTGAGTGAAAACTACTGGCCTTGACCGGGTTAAGACCCGTCAACAAATTGGCTTTTCAAATTATTGGCGTAGTAAAGACGCAAAATTACAATTAGTCAAATTAATGACTAAGGTTTTTTTGCTGAGTGAAATTATTGTGGTTTTTTATTGACGAATTTTTGGCATAGCGCGTCAAAAGGCCTACAAGGCCCTCTAAGGCCCTCTAAGGCCCTTAGGGAGTCGTTTTGCGGGTAACCAAGGGGGCGGGGTGTTTTCTGTTAAAATAGCCACAGAGGCGACTGACAGAACTACAGGGCTAACAAAGATAATTTTTTCAGCCGCGAGCGCGAGCCAACCAATATGGCGAATTTAGGCCTAAGCGCTTAAGAAATGCCGATCTGATAAAACAAGTTGATAATACTATCAGCCTGATCGACACCATTGCCAATAGTGACAAAAAACAGCCGTCGGATCGACCAAAACAATGATATCGGCGATTTTTGAGCGCGGGTAAAGTAAGGCCAACCGAACGCCAATCTAATGCCATAAATCTAATGCCATATTTATAGGGGCTATTCTAGGGCGCTCGCTGATGCCCATACCAATAGTCAAAAATGGGCACCAACGATCTCAAGGTATCTCTTAGCACGCCAACCCCACATTTTTATGCGGGCCGCTGGTTGCCCATAGTCTGTAAAGCCTGATCGCGGATTTCATCCCAAGCGCTCTTGATCTGCATTAGCAGGCCATTAACCTCCTCCAACATTCCGATGTCGTTGCGGATATTGGCCTCAAACAGCCGCCGAATGAGGTAGTCGTAGAGTCGTTCTAAGTTGTAGGCCAGCTCACCGGCATCAAAATTAAGACTCTCTTGCAGTCCGCCGAGGATATTAATCGCCGAATTGATCTGATTGCTCTTTTTGTCGTATTCCTTACGCTCAATATGCCCTTTGGCTGCGGAAATGCGCGAGGTCGCGCCTTCAAAAAGCAATTGCACAAGGCGATGCGGGTCCGCATCCACGATCGAAGTCTGGGTACTAACCTTTTGGTATTCTTTAATTCCCTGCGCGTACATGACGCCACCCCTTAAATTTGAAATCCGAATTAGAGCCATTCTGTTTGGCTTGATAAGGTTATCGACTGATTGCTTCTTTATCTTAGACCTTTTTTTCATGTCCGCTGCGGCCGGCCTCTACTTTGTGCCCTGATCGGGCCAGGAGCCTTGTATTTCGGGGCTTTGGGCATACTGGCACGGCCATTGCTGTTATTCTTCGGGCAGGAGCTACTATTGCTATTTTTCGGTTAAGCCTTGCCGCTTAACCAAAAAGCGGCAACTCCAATCATCAGAAAGCAGGATCCGTTATGACTAAGGCACTCAAACAAGCAGACGTCTGGCAGTGTGAGCCGTTAGGGCTTGCATCAAATACCACGGACCTGACCAATCGTGAATGGAAAGAATTCGAACGTCTCGCCCTGTTTCACTATGATAAGAGTATTAATGCTCGTACCTTAAATGAACAAACCGTTACCCATCGAGGAGCTGCCAAAGATTATGCTAACCGCTTGCTTAAAGATAAAGCGAGAGAGGTGACGGCTCTTAATCTATTGGCTCGTATCGCTCTAGATGAGGGCTTTTATAATGCTAGCGCTCAATACCTAAAAGATGCTCTTACGCTCAATTCCGAAGACGCCGGTTGTTGGTATTCTATGGGCCATCTCGGCCTGGCCACAAAAGACTATGACAGCGCGTTGGAATGCTTTTCGCGCTCTTTAGCTATTGCCCCGAATCAAACCCGTGCCGAGACCTCTTTGGCCTATACCTTAGCTCGCAAAGGACAGGTAGTCGAAGCGTTTCAGGCTTACCGAACACTCTTCCGCACTAATCCACTCGACAATCATGTCCAGGCCAAATTATTTGAAATACTGAAGAACATCCAGGCCGACTATTATCAGCCCGATCTTGAGATCGATGTAATCCGCTGGTTAAAGGTTAAGAATATGGACCTTCAAGCCCTTGCACCTCTGGTCATGTCGCTACTAATTCATAAATACTCCTTAAATGATGCCAATGCCGTCATCGACTTGCAGGATTTGGCGAAAGATCAAATGTTAAACTTGGCATTGGGAAAGCTCTATTTTATCAACGATGAAATAGAAAAATTCATCACGCTGCTGCGTAAACACGTTTTGCTGAACTGTATAGATGGTTCCTATAAGGACCAGCATCTGCTAAAACTGGCTGGCCGATTAGCGCTGCATTCAGAACATAATGAGCAGGTTTATCAGTACGACGCGGATGAAAAGACTCTCGTTAATAAGTTGGCTAGCCTGCTAACCGAGGTACTGCTATCGCCGACCAACAAAACCCATGACTCAGCCCCTCTATTTACCCTGTATGCTATGTATGAACCTCTTATCACGGTGCCCGGCATCGATCGTCTGAGCAACCAAAATCTGACCGACTGGCCAGCCCATGCGAAGCGACTCATTCAACATGTAGTGGTCAATGCCAAAGCCGAAGTCCAGCTGATGGCGACCATAGAAAAACTTGGCCCCATAAGTGACAGCATCTCAGTGGGCGTCAAACAACAGTATGAAGAGAACCCCTACCCTCGTTGGTTACATCTGAGCTACAACACGCCGACCAACTATGGTCGAGCGCTGGAAACCGAGCTAATCGGCTTTCGCGCGCCTGAGTTTTTTAACATGGGTTCGGTGAAGTTTCTCATCGCCGGCGCGGGCACTGGCCAACACGCCCTCAAGGTGGCGCGTTACTTCCGTAACGCGGAAGTACTGGCGATCGATTTGAGTAGTCGGTCATTAGCCTATGCCAAACGCATGGCTGTGCAACATCAGATTAGCAATATTCGCTTTCTCAATTGTGACATCTTGGAACTGGACCAGCTCGATGAGCAATTTCACGTCATCGAGTGCTCCGGCGTGTTGCACCATATGAAAAACCCAGACCAGGGTCTGGCGGCGCTTAAGGCCCGCTTAGCACCAAAAGGCCTGATCAAGCTGGGGCTTTATAGCTATCAAGCGCGCGAAGTGGTGCGTCAAATGCGTGACCTTATCACGCGCTACGATTTGCCGCCCACGGCAGAGGGTATTCGAACGTTGCGCCAGGCCATTCTAGAAGGAAAGATGCCGTACGACTTTTCTGGACTGAAAAGCAGCCAAGACTTCTATTCGTTAAGTGGCTGCCGCGATCTGCTCTTTCATGTTCATGAATTCCAATATGAACCCCTAGAACTGAAGGCCATGATTGAACGGCAACAGCTGGAATTTTTGGGTTTTGTGGTGCCGGAAAGCGTCAGGGCTGATTACGGCCAACGCTTCCCCGATGACCCGCGTATGGTCGATCTGAGTCATTGGCAGGCTTTTGAACAGGAGCACCCTGCCCTATTCGCCGGCATGTTCCAGTTTTACCTGCAATCTAATGGCTAAGTTCAGCACTTTAGGCCACAGGCAAGTTGCCCTAAGCCAAAGGCAATCGATAGGCAAAAAAAAACTCCCGTTCAACGGGAGTTTTTTTTTGGGTCAGCTCGATAGGTCTGAGCGTGGCGTTAGCCATTCAACCACAGATGCACCCAGATACTGGCGAAATAGCCNAGCATGATCACCGGCGACCAGCGCAAATGACTGAAGAAGGTGTAGCTGCCTCGAGCCTGACCCATCAGGGCGACACCCGCGGCGGAGCCGATGGACAGCATCGATCCACCGACACCGGCGGTCAGCGTGACCAGCAACCATTGGCTGTGGGACATTTCCGGATTCATCGTCAGTACGGCAAACATGACCGGAATATTGTCGACGATGGCCGACATAAAACCGACCAATATATTGGCGTAAGTTGGCCCCAGGCCGACATAAACACTTTCCGAGACCAGCGCCAGGTAGCCGATAAAGCCCAAACCACCGACCGACATAATGACACCATAGAAGAAAAATAGCGTATCCCACTCCGACTGAGCCACCTTGGCAAAGACATCGAATTCATAGGGGTCTTCGATCTTATCGCTCGGTGGGTTGAGTTCACTGACGCGCCAGTTGCGTGAACGACGGCTCAGGTAATAACCAAACATTTTCAAATAGCCCAGACCGAACATCATGCCGTAGACCGGCGGGATATGGAAAAAGTTATGAAAGCTCACCGCGGTGATAATGGTCAGAATAAACAGACCTACTATCACTAAACCACCCGGCAGCATGATATCACTGACATCATGACTCGGGGCGGGCTTGGCCGGCGTGCCGATCGGCAACGAAAAATGCATGATCGCAGCGGGAATAACAAAGTTAACCACGGACGGAATAAAGAGCGCGAAGAACTCACCAAACTCCAGCATACCCTTTTGCCACACCATCAATGTGGTGATGTCACCGAAGGGGCTAAAAGCACCGCCGGCATTGGCGGCAACGACTATATTGATACAGGATAGGCCAATAAATTTCGGATTGTCTTGGCCCACGGCCATAACCACGGCACACATAATCAGGGCCGTGGTCAGGTTGTCGGCGACGGGCGAAATGAAGAAGGCCAAGATGCCGGTGAGCCAAAACAGCTGCCGATAACTAAAGCCCTTATCAATCAACCAACCGCGCAGGGCTTGAAACACACCGCGCTGCATCATGGCATTGATATAGGTCATGGCGACTAATAAGAAGAAGAACAACTCCGCGTATTCCAAGAAGTTATGCTGAATACCTTCCTTGATGGCGCCACCGGCGTGGTCGTTCATGTAGGCAACGGCAATAAGAATCCAAATCAGACCCGCTGAAATCATCACCGGCTTGGATTTGGGCAAATGCAACTGCTCTTCAAAAATCACCAACAGATAGGCTACTACGAACACGAACATGGCCGCATAGCCGGCCCAATGATGAGTCAGGTTAATGGTCTCGGCCATGCCCTCATTGGCCAACGCGGCGACGGACAGCAGCAGAGTTGAGAGTAAAACAAGTAACGCTTTCATTGAACATTTTCTCCAGTACACGCACGGACGACGATCCTCTAATGGCTCGACAGGTCTGGCGTTTTTCGATTACAAAAAATCCAACAGTTCGTTGGGCTTCTATCTAAAAAAAGGGTTCCTACTGGCACAGTACCAGTAGCACTATTGCCTTAGCGCCGCTAGGCGGGCTTCTGCCCCGGCATCGCCTCGGTTGACGCGTTTAACACCCATCTGGTAGCGGTAGCTAAACAGGTCGAACCAGGCATGCAGCAGGGCTGAATTAGCCGTTTCGCCTAACTCGGACAACAGCATGGCGGCAACCTCCGCGGTCGCCAGTTGCACTTCTTTGGCGGCCTTTCGCACCTGATAACGCGACGGCGCCTCAGGGGTCACCGACCATACTGGAAAACCGTCCAAATATGGACTCTTTCGGAACATTTTTTTTGCTTCACGCCAAGAACCATCCAACAAGATAAACAGCGGTCGCCGGCCGGCCAAATCTAGGGCCTCGGGTTGGCAGAGTTCGCGCTCGGGCGTGGCATATTCCTGCGGAAACACCACTATCGGCCGCCAGATCGGATCCTTTAGCAATGCCAGCAAAGCCGGCTCTGCCTCGGTCCGCTGCCAGATATAGGCGAAGGTGTCGGAGAACAGATCTGCGATCAGTCGGCCACTGTTGGAGGGTTTTAACACCTCATCGTCGTAATAGAGTAATAAAAATGCCGCGTTGGATGGGGCCGATGGCCGCAGGGTACAGATACAGAACTGGCGATCGATCCGGCACTGGTCACAGCGCTGCACTCGACCGCCACGGGCCGTAAAGGCCTTAGTGGAGCGGGCCAGACGCATTTCAAATAGCTGCTGAACAGCGTGTTTCACCACTTTCGCCTCGCGCGCAGAACCGACAGAGGGTCTCAACTTGGCTAACAGAGCGTACTCAGGCAGACAAGGAGGCCTATAGAACTTAAGACGCCTGCCAAACTAGAGGCATCTATTAAACCGAATGCATCTCTTAAACCGAAGGCAACTGCTAAACTCAGAGCAATAGCGGCTAATCGAATTATGTTCAGACTAAAAAAGGGGTATTACAGGGGTTTAACAGTGGTGCGCCCGGAGAGATTCGAACTCCCGACCAAGTGGTTCGAAGCCACCTACTCTATCCAGCTGAGCTACGGGCGCACATTGGATGTTCT
>JGI20153J14295_10001998_pt1 | contig 15041 bp, 16 predicted proteins | sample COG_03_FD_14295 | JGI IMG/M metagenome (IMG submission 14295) | reverse complement strand
GCAATTCAGGCAGCACTAACTGGGCACTTGGTTCTTTCTACAATTCACACCAATAATTCCATAGGTGTTATTCCACGTCTTATTGATATGGGTGTTGATCCATACCTAATTGCACCAACGCTGAAGCTAGCTATTGCACAAAGACTTGCACGACGACTGTGTCCAAATACCGGTAAAGAAATTGATGTTACTGGTGGTGTACAAGTAATGGTTGATAAATCATTTGAAACGCTTCCAGAAAAATATAGAGGACGTATCCCTACATCGAAAACTATGATGCACCCAGAACCATCTGCAGGGTGCGCATCAGGAACAAAAGGACGTGTTGCAGTGATGGAAGTATTTGAAGTTAATGAAGAAATACAGGAGCTTATTCTCAAGGGCGGTTCTGAAGAAGAGATGGCTAATGTGGCACGTGCTTCTGGGTTCACTACAATGAAAGAGGATGCGATTATCAAAGCACTCGACCATGTTATTCCATATGAAGAGATGAATGTATTTGGGACAAAGGTTGGTTTGGATGATGTTGATGAGGAGCAGTCAGATAGTATTGCTGCTGACGTTTCTGATATAGCTATATCAACTGAAAGCATGCCACCAGAAGTGGCACCGGTAGTTACAGAGTCTGATTTAAAATTTTAGATTTTCTGCAGGATTGTTAGTTTAAGATACAGTCTTTCTTGCCGAGAAATGCATGAATTGAGTATTGTTTTATGTGTAACGATTGTGTCGTAAGGAAATGCTGTATGTACTATTTTCATTTTCCAAGACACTATTTTTAACTGTACATAACCTCACAGAATAGGGTGCCCTTGACGTATAATAAGGTTATTGAGTTATGCAGGGATATGTATTGGATGTATCGTAGGTCGAAATAGCTATAACAAGACACTTTGAGGACAAATATTCGTTGATACTTTTACATAATGAAAATCTTACTTGTTGATGATGATGCATTCTTGCGAGATATGTACGCTACAAAATTTACCGAACAGGGTGATTCTGTGCAGGTTGCACATGATGGAAATCAGGCACTCTCTATGATAAGCGATGAATCTTTTGACGCAATTATCATGGATATGGTTATGCCAGGTATGTCAGGTCTTGATTTACTTATAGCATTACAGAAAGATTCATCTATAAAGGAAAGTAAATACATTGTGCTTTCAAATCAGGGTGAAGAAACTGACATACAAGCAGCGACAGAGGCTGGGGCAGATGGGTACATTATTAAGGCTGAGTCCATCCCGAGTGAGGTGGTGGCTAAGGTACATAGCATAGTTACATAATATGGCAGCAGTAGATTACAAACGAGAACTTAAAGACTTAGTTGAGGTTGTTGTTTCGGAAAATGGTTCGGACCTGCATTTTTCTGTGGGGTCGCATCCCATGGTTCGTGTTGCAGGGTCACTTATTCCACTGGTTAAGAAACCAATTCTTACTGATCAAGATCTTGAAGGGTTTGCACAGGTGTTGATGGCTAAGAAGAAATTTGAAGAATACACAAAAAACTTTGAGGCTGATTTTTCATACGCACATGCAGATGGTGTACGTTTCCGAGGGAATGGTTTTTTCCAAAGTGGCTCTATGTCAGTTGCACTTCGATTGATTCCAAATCAAATTCGCACCATTGAGGAGCTTGGACTACCACCAATTTTAGAAAGTTTTGTTCAGCGCCCACAAGGATTTTTCTTATGTGTAGGACCAGTAGGGCAAGGGAAGTCAACGACACTTGCTGCGATGGTTGAGTACATTAATCAAAACAGAGCAGAGCATATCGTAACTATTGAGGACCCTGTTGAATATATTTATGATGCTAAGAAATCACTCATTGATCAACGTGAAATTGGTGTTGATTCTGTAAGTTTTGAACGTGCATTAAACTCTGCTTTTCGGCAAGACGTTGATGTGATTCTTGTGGGGGAGATGCGTAACTCTGAAACTATTGCTACAGCGGTAACTGCAGCAGAGACTGGTCACTTAGTATTGTCTACGTTACATACTAATAATGCCGCACAAACAATAGATCGAATTATCGATGCATTTCCTTCTGGTCAGCAGGACCAGATTCGGGTACAGCTGGCTGGATCATTGGCAGGAATCTTTTCTCAAAGATTAATCCCACGTATCTCTGGTGGACTTATTCCAGCGTATGAACTTCTTATTAACAATAGTGCTGTTTCAAACCTCATTAGAGAAGGGCGGTCACACGAGATACAGACACTGATTGAAACAGGACTTGAGCTTGGTATGATTGATATGAATCGTTCACTTGCTGAGCTGGTTAAACGTGGTGAGATAACCGTAGAGAATGCGTTTGCCTACTCAATTAATCCAAAAGGATTAGAAAGACTCATGTAAATACATTTTGATTAGTAATCATTATAATTAGGACTATGTTATTCAACTATAAAGCAATCGATCAACACAACACCTCACGAGAGGGTGTTGTTGAAGCTACAAATGTCGATTCTGCAATCTCACGAGTACAAAAAGAGGGATATACCATTATTGCAATCGACCCTGTTGATGAAAAGAAAAGTATTTTTGATATTGAGTTCAATTGGTTCAACAGGGTTTCAAATAAAGAAATTGTAATTCTCTCTCGACAGATTTCGACACTGTTTGATGCACAAGTTTCAGCATTACGTATCTTTAGACTTTTAGCATCAGAAGCAGAAAATTCACAACTGCGTGACATTCTGAATTCAGTTTCAGATGATCTGCAAGCGGGAAGTTCTATTTCTCGAGCGTTGGGTGCACATCCTGAGATATTTTCACCATTTTATATCAATATGGTCCGCTCCGGGGAAGAGACTGGTTCATTAGAGAAATCATTTGCTTATCTTGCTGATTATCTTGATCGGCAATATCAAGTAGTGAGTAAAGTGAAGGGGGCGATGATTTACCCAGCATTTGTTATTGGTACTTTTTTTGCGGTAATGGGACTTATGCTTACTATGGTGATCCCAAGAATCGCTCAAATCTTAACTGACTCTGGTCAAGAGTTACCGATATATACAAAAATAGTGATTGGGATGTCTAATTTCTTGACACAATATATAGGAATTATATTTATATTTGCAGCAGTTGGTGGATTTTTCTTCTGGAAATTTGCACAAACGGAAGTCGGAAAACGTTCTATTGATGAACTTAAGATTTCAGTTCCGTTCTTGGGGGATTTAAATCGAAAATTATATCTCACACGTATTTGTGACAACCTTTCTACGATGCTTACCAGTGGTATTTCCATGGTGCAGTCACTCGAGGTGACTGCAGACGTGGTGGACAATAAAGTGTATAAAGAAATTCTGGATTACACGATATTAGAAGTGAAAGGAGGACGTTCGTTCGCAGATACCATTTCAGAGTTTCCTGAAATTCCGGGTGTGCTTTCGCAGATGGCAAAAGTAGGGGAGGAAACAGGAAACCTTGGCGATATCCTTAAAACACTTGCTGTGTTTTATCGACGTGAAGTTGATACTTCGGTTGATACACTCATTAGCTTGATTGAGCCGGTCATGATTGTGTTGTTGGGACTTGGAGTGGGGACTTTGCTTGCATCAGTATTGATGCCAATCTACAACCTAACCAACACAATCTAATAAATGAGCGATTTACTGCGTTGAACTGCAGAGAATTAATTGTCATCGTACATAAAGTACGCCTCCAACTAATTCCTTTGTTCGCCTCGTATCTCATCTCATTTATTAAATTGTAAAGAAAAACACCACTACACCGAAAAAGTGTAGTGGTGTTTTTCCACACATGGCTCCCTGCGTACACGAAAACAGCCGTATAATAAAAGGAATCCACTACAACGTGGAGTTACATTTGTTTACATTGAGTCATGCAGCTGATGACTGAACGTGAAGAAACGTGATTATTAATTATTAAATTTTAATTTCATTTTATGAAACAAAAACTAAACCGTGGTTTCACACTTATCGAGCTTCTCGTTGTGATCGCAATCATCGGTATCCTTGCTTCTGTAGTGCTTGCGTCTTTGAACACAGCACGAGCAAAGGGAGCTGATGCAGCAATTAAATCAAGTATTAATAATGCACGAGCGCAAGCTGAGTTGTATTATGATGACAATAGTAATAGTTATGACCCTGCAGGAGCTACAAACACAGGTGTTTGTTCTCAGACTGGAGGTGTTGTAGATCTTGTTGCTGGAGCGACTGCTGCTGGAGGTACTGGTGTTTGTAACGCTGCAGACCAAGCATACGCAATTTCTTCAGTACTTGTGGCTGATACCGCTGTGTATTATTGTGTTGATAGTACAGGAGCTTCTGGCGAAAGTGCGACTGCACTTGGTACCAATACAGTTTGTCCGTAATTGATACTGTATAAAATAAAAAAGCTCCCTTTGGGAGTTTTTTTATTTGTGAACAATCCTTATTTTGTTTCTTTCATTGAGGTATTATTAGCTAATGATAAAAAATAAAGGTTTCACACTTATCGAGCTCTTACTCGTGATTGCAATCATTGGTATTCTCTCATCGATTGTGTTGGCATCTTTAAGCACTGCTCGACAAAAGGGGGCAGATGCAATGATTGTTCAAACTGTCACCAATATGCGTGCTGAAGCTGAACTCTATTATGATGATAATGGAGATTACCTGGATATGTGTGCTGATACAATAATACTTAATGCTCTGAATCGAGTTGGCGCTACTAATGGAGGTGGTGTGATCTGTGTAGATGGTGACGATGTTGCCGGGAAGTGGGCTATTGAAGCACAATTAGTTGCGTCTACCACATCGTATTTCTGTGTTGATAATGGAGGTGTATCAGAAACATATCCTGGTTCTACAGTGGACACGGCACCAGGTTCGGAGGATGCGACCTGTGGCACATAATGAAAAGCTCCTTTACGGGATTTTTTTGTTTTGTATCAACATTTTTGTGAGAGTACCCAATATCTGTAAAGAGGGTAGCGTATACTTAGGTGATATATGATTGCATTGCTTGAGGTGTTACCAGTTTGGTATCAATATTCGTTTGTTGCGTTACTCGGACTTATTATTGGAAGTTTTTTAAATGTAGTGATTTATCGGTATCACACCGGAAAGTCACTGTCTGGACATTCACACTGTTTATCTTGTGGTCAAACATTGCGTTGGTACGAACTGTTTCCTTTAGTGTCGTACGTCTGTCTGTTTGGACGATGTGGTTTGTGTGGGTGTACTATCCCGTTGCGGTATTTTCTTGTTGAATTAAGTACATCACTTCTATTTGTGTCTGTATTCTCACAAATGTCATTGGGTATACTATTTTTATTCTCATTAATTTTAGTGTCCCTTTTAATAGTTGTTGCGGTGTATGACATCTATCACATGGTTATCCCTAATGAGTTGGTTATAACCGCAAGTGTTTTGTCTGTTGTGTATTTTGTGCTTGCGTATGGATTTACGTTAGATATAGATATTCTTATTTCTCATGCTGGTGCTGCGTTAGGAGCATTTTTCTTCTACGGTGGATTGTGGTTTGTATCAAAAGGGAAGTGGATTGGTTTTGGTGACGCAAAGCTTGCTCTTCCTTTAGGATTTATCTTGGGAATTCCGTCGGTATTTACATTCGTTGTATTTTCATTTTGGATAGGAGCTATTGTAAGTGTGGGGTTGATAGGAATCCCTGCGATAGTACGTGCAGTGAAAGGATATTGTTCACGGTATCCTGTAGTAAATTATTCTAAATATTTTACAATGAAGAGCGAGGTACCGTTTGCTCCATTTATGATTGTAGCGTTCTTGTTAGTCTATATTTATAATCTTGATGTACTGCAATTGATGGCATCATTTATATAATCCATGTTCTTATTTTCGTGTAACACAAAACTAAAAAATAAAGATTTGAAAGCTGGGTTTACTCTGATTGAGCTTATGATTACCATTACTATTGTTACGTTAGTTACCGGGATTGTGATGGCAAATTACTCCTCTTTTAATAGCGTAGTACTATTAAAATCACAAGCATATGAATTGGCGTTGGACCTTCGCTCAGCACAGGTGTATGGAGTAAGTGTAGGAGGAACAACAAACTCCTTTCGTGGAGCGTACGGTATTTATTTTGATGTAGCCAATGGAAATCAAAATCAGTATGTTCTCTTCCAGGACCAGAGTGGAGGTGTTACACGTCAGTATGATGCAGGTGAAGAGATAGGGGATATATACACCGTTGATTCTCGTTTTGAGATATTTGATATATGTACACCAAATCGTGGCGCTGAAGACTGTAGTGCTGATCAAGCATCAGTAGCATTTCAACGTCCTGACTTCGATGCTCATATATGGACTAATACAGTACCTGCAGGAGACAGCCAGATTGATATCAAACTTAGATCTTCTTCAAATGCAGAAAGAGAACGTGTTGTTACTGTATATTCTAGTGGCCAAATATCCGTCCAATAAATATGTTTTTTGAAATTATAAAAATGAATACAGATACAAAAAAAATGAATAGTGGTTTTACNCTTGTTGAGGTNCTCGTTTCNTTATCNNTNTTTACTATTGTGGTAACAATGGCAGTGGGAACATTACTTGTCCTTATTGATGCAAATGGTAAGCAACAAAATATGCAGACGGTAATGACAAATCTCTCTTTTGCACTGGACAGTATGACTCGGGAAATTCGTACTGGTTATTATTATGAGTGTGAAAGCAACTCAAATAACTTGGAAGAAACTGACGGGATGGTGTTTAGGAATTGTTCTAGCGGGCAGTCAAACTTTGCCTTTTCTGAAAGTGGAGGAAGTCTCACTGCCGATAAAGGAAGTAGTCGTATTGGCTACCGTCTAAATGGGACGTCTATCGAGCGGCGACTTGGTAACTCCGCAACTACAGGATTTGATTGGCATGCGATTACCGCTCCGGAAGTCATTGTTACAGAATTAGATTTTGTAGTAACTGATGCTGATCCTTTGCCAAATACTAAATCACCAACTGTTACTATTTTTGTGTCTGGCACCGTAGGGGCTGCTTCTGACATAGATGCATCATTTGATATCCAGACCACCATAACGCAGCAAATTTTAGATATTTAATATGAATATGGTAAAAAACACAGAAGGATATTCGTTAGTGGAAACGCTTGTTGCTATAGCAATTTTACTCTTGGCACTGGTTGGTCCTATGACTATCGCTGCAAAGGGTATACAAAGTTCAATTTATGTTCGTGAACAAACTATTGCAATTTCTCTGGCACAAGAAGGAATTGAGGCTTTTGTAGCAGCTCGCAACGATGCAACGCTGGAAGCATTTAGTAATGATGATTTAACAACAAGTTGGGATTGGACAACTGATGGCAGGATAGACTCTTGCCGTGATGCTGATGGGTGTAATATTCAGTATGTTGATGCAGACCCAATTGATTCTGCAGTGGCGTGTACTGGTGCAAATGGTGCTGGATGTGAATTATATTTTGACGACAGCTCATCAGTTCGTGCACGGTACACATTTGATACCGATGGTGAAAGGACACCTTACTCACGCGCAATTAGAGTGTCAGATTCCCCTGCAGGTAATGGTTTACGGATTGAGTCGACGGTGTATTGGGGCACTCAGTTACTTAGTGGGCAGGTACAAAGTTTGACACTTACTACTGAAATATATAATTTGTATGAATAAAAAACAACATACTACTAACAAAGGATTTGCCCTGTTGCTCTCATTGATTATATCGAGCATCGCTCTTTCTATTGGGTTATCAATGTTGCACATTACCCTTAAAGAACTTTCGTTGGGCACTACTACACGAGGGTCAGAAATAGCGTTTCAGGCAGCAAATGCTGGTATGGAGTGTTTACGGTACACTCGTAATAAATATATTACAGAAATAATAGCTGGCGATGAAGTGCCGGTGGACTGTTTAGGTAGTTCTATCCCTAACTTGACAGATAGTGGCTCAGGAAATGTTAAAAGATACCAAGCGCAAGATATTGAGTGGAGCCCATCTGGAGGTAGTTTATGCATCAATCTTGATATGTATGTACTTGATACAGATGCAGAAGGTGCAGACATCGACTATACATTTCCTAGTGGTGTAGTAAAGACATGTAGTGATGGTGATGTGTGTACGTTTGGACTTGTACGCGGGTATAATCGTAGTTGTGCTGATGTAAGCGGAAGTATCTTCACCGTACAGCGAGAATTGACGATTGAATTTTAATGGTGAAGATACACCGTTGGTGTGTTGTAAGTGTGAGAGATTGTTTGTAGTATAGTGCTACGTAAATATGACTGTACCTAAAGAAGTAACTGAACGATATGAACAACTAAAACATACTGTCGAACGTTATCGACGGGCTTTTCATATTGATAATAAAGAAATTATCTCACCTGAAGCACTTGATTCTCTTAAGGAGGAGCTCGTGCACATTGAGGGGCAGTATCCTTTATTGGTCACTCCTGATTCACCGACACAGCGCGTAGCAGGTACCGCACTGGCGAAGTTTACTAAGGTGACGCATAAGGTTTCCCAGTGGTCACTTAATGATGCGTTTACCGAAGAAGACATTATTGAGTTTGATGCGCGTGTTGCACGAATGTTGCAAAAAGAATACGGAAGAGATGTGCAACCTACCTATACATGTGAACTAAAGATTGATGGTCTTCATGTGGTCCTTGAGTATGTAGATGGGCTACTTGTAACAGCAGCAACCCGTGGTGATGGTGTCGTGGGAGAAGATGTGACCCATAATGTCCGCACTATTGAATCGGTCCCGTTATCTTTGCAACAACCAGTTTCGTTGATTGCAGAAGGTGAAATATGGCTCTCCAAAGAACAGCTAGAAAGAATAAATGCTGATCGTCGAAAGAATAATGAAAGTGAGTATGCGAATCCTCGTAACTTAGCTGCAGGAACAATCCGTCAGCTTGACCCTAAGATTGCAGCACAAAGAAAACTCGATACCTTTATCTATGATATCTCAATGGGAGAAGATAATGCATCACAACATGATGAGCTTGAGCGACTTAATGAACTTGGTTTTAAAGTAAACTCAAACCATGCGGTATGTAAGACTATTGAGGAAGTTATTACGTTTTGGAAAAAATGGCATCAAAAGAAAGATAAGCAATCGTATGTTATCGACGGAGTTGTAGTGAAAGTTAATGAGGTGGAATACCAGGACGCACTAGGATTCACAGGGAAAGGTCCACGGTTTGCTATCGCTATTAAGTTTCCGGCTGAACAGGCAACAACAGTAATTGAAGATATTGTCTTGCAGGTTGGACGTACTGGAGCGGTGACTCCTGTAGCCCATTTGCGACCAGTACTTATTGATGGTTCAACAGTCTCGCGAGCGACACTTCATAATGAAGATCAAATCAATCGACTTGATGTNCGAGTAGGTGACACGGTGGTGCTTCAAAAAGCCGGGGATATTATTCCTGAGATACTTTCTGTTATTACTGAACTGCGACCCAAAGGTACTCGAGCATATGCGTTCCCAGATGCGGTTGATGGATGTGGTGGTAATGGAAAGATTGAGCGTATAGAAGGTGGGGCAGCCTATCGATGTGTCACTTTGGACTCTGAACATCTCCATAGACAGCGACTGTACTATTTTGTGTCTAAAAAAGCATTACATGTAGATGGTGTTGGTCCAAGAATTATTGATGTACTTCTAGACTATGGATTAGTTACGACATACGAAGATTTATTTACTCTGGAAGTAGGAGATATTAAGGATCTCCCGGGATTTAAAGAAAAGGCTGCACAAAATATCGTTGACGCGCTTGCAGCAATTACTGATATACCACTGCATCGATTTTTGATTGGACTTTCAATTGATCATGTTGGTGAAGAAACAGCACGTCTCATTGCGGAACATTTTGGTAGTTTGGATGCATTACGCAAAGCGTCACTAGACGAGATTGTGACTATCCATGGAGTGGGGGACATTGTGGCGCAGTCAGTGGTGGTGTACTTCCAGAATTCTGAACATGTCAAAGTAATCGAGGGTCTGCTAAAGCATATACAAGTACAAGAAACTAAGGGAGGTACAGAAGGTATCCTTATGGGCAAAACGCTTGTTTTTACGGGGACACTTCCAACACTAGGCCGAGATGAAGCTAAGGACTTGGCACGTCTACACGGAGGACAGGTATCTAACAGTGTTTCAAAAAATACTGACTTCGTTGTTTTGGGAGAAAATGCAGGAACAAAGGAAAAGAAGGCAAATGAGTTAGATGTAGCAACACTTACTGAGGAGGCATTTTTGAATATGCTTTCATAAGCAGGGTTCATTATGCTATTATTCCTGCATGAATAAAGATGATATTTTACGTTTAGGAGAGCTTTCACGAATTCGTATTTCTGACGAAGAGGCTGAGTCTCTTGGAAAAGATATAGATGCGGTACTTGCATATGTAAGTGTTGTAAATGAAATTACTGCGGAGGAAGGAATGACTAAGAAGGTAGGTGCCGTTTATAATGTATTCCGCGAAGATGAGGTCACTGTAGAACCTGGTAGCCACACTGCTGCGCTTATGGCGGAAGTGCCACATGTAAAGAATGATCGATTGATGGTTAAGAAGATTTTAAATACTGACTAGCTATGACTATCACACAATTACGAGAGAAATTTATTACTGGGGACTACACACCTGAAGACGCTGTAGCAGAAAGTCTTGCGATTATAACTGAAAAGGATGGGGACATTCATGCTTTTCTTGATGTGTATACAGATATTAAAGAGCAAGCGACGGTGGCAACAGAAAAGTATAAAGAAGATGGTGCGAAGGCTCCTGTATTGCTGGGTATTCCCGTAGCAATTAAAAACAATATTCTAATTAAAGGAAAGCGAGCGACAGGAGGTTCTAAAATTCTTGAAAATTATACTGCGACCTATGATGCAACTATCATAACTCGTCTGAAAGAAGCAGGAGCGATTATCGTTGGGGCAACCAACATGGATGAATTTGCAATGGGCTCTTCAACTGAGAACTCAGCATTTGGTCCAACGAAGAACCCGGTAGATACTACCCGAGTACCCGGTGGTTCATCAGGAGGTTCAGCAGCAGCAGTTGCTATGGGAGCAGTCCCTGTGGCTATTGGGACTGACACTGGAGGTTCAATTCGTCAGCCTGCTAGTTTTTGTGGTTTGGTTGGATATAAACCAACGTATGGAGCAGTCTCAAGGTCGGGACTTATGGCAATGGGCTCATCGTTTGATCAGGCAGGGCCACTTACTACTTCAGTTGCTGATGCAGAATTGGTACACAGTGTTATGGCAGGGAAGGATGTGATGGATGCAACAACTATTGGTGAAGATACGTATCCAGAAGTTCCTTTAAAAGAACTGTATACCATTGGTATTCCTAGAGATTTTATGAAAGAGGGAGTTGATGCTGATGTAATGGAGGTGTTTCAGGCACATGTTACTGAACTTGAAGAAGCAGGACATACTATTGTTGATATTGAATTACCTCTTTTTGAGAAAGGTCTTGCCGCATATTATGTTTCAATGCCAGCAGAAGTGTCTTCAAACTTAGCACGGTACGACGGTATTCGGTACGGGCTTAGTGAAGATGGAGAGACATTACTTGATGTCTACGAAAAAAGTCGTGGAGCTGGTTTTGGAGATGAGGTAAAGCGTCGTATTTTACTCGGTACTTACGTACTTTCTTCTGGATATTACGATGCGTATTATGGAAAAGCAGAGGCTGCACGGGAACTTATGCGAGAAGAACTTGCAAAAACATTTCAAACGGTTGATTTTGTGTGTATGCCTACCGCACCAACACCCGCATTTACATTTGGCGAATTCACCGAACCTGTTTCAGTGTATGCTCAAGACATTTTTACCGTACCAGTCAACCTTACCGGTGTCCCAGCAATCTCTATCCCAGGAGGTACTGTACAGCGTGATGAGAAAGAACTTCCTGTTGGTGTACAATATATAGCACCACACGGTGGTGACGCTCGACTATTTGATCTTGGTAAGAAAATGTACGATACCAAACTGTAATAGACGCGCGTGTTTATAGCATTCTATGACACCAGATGATAATGATATAGCGTATACGCAGTATGCTCCAGACTTCCTGGGGTTTGTTCAACGAATACTAGAGACAGCAACAGGTAGTAGTGCGAGCTATGACTCTATAGCTGCCTTTTTATCTTCAGCTTGGCAGATTTATTCTGTTATCGCTTTTATTGCATCTATCGCTTTTATTTACGGTATTATTTATTCATATTTACGTTTAAATCAACTAAGCGAAGTGGAGTCAGAAAGTCTTGCCACTGCTGAAAAGATTTGGAGAGAACTACATGGTGAGCTTCAGGAAAATAGACGATGGTCTGAAATTCAGAGACATCTGGACTCCGGTACTCCCAATGATTGGAAGCTTGCTATTATTGAATCGGACATCATCCTTGGAGAAATTCTCCAAGAAGCAGGCTATGCAGGGCACACTATTGGTGACCAGCTAAAGAGTGCTTCTGCCTCCAACTTTGCAACGCTACAAGATGCATGGGACGCACATCGTATTCGAAATCGTATCGCACACGAAGGTTCTGATTTTGTATTAACACAACTGTCTGCGAAAGAAGCAGTGATTAAATATAAGCGGGTGTTTAAAGAGTTTGGAGTGATATAGATTATGACTCGAAGAACAAATAAGAAAATCACAATCATTGAGATTGTGATTTTCTTATTTGTTGCGGGACCCGGACTCGAGGGTCAAGTTTCTAAACTCGCTTCGCTCATTAAGAACTTCCTCCCCGGACTCGTCTGTTGCAGGCAGAATGACCCCGTCTGTTCGAGCCCGACAAGAGTAAAGCAGTTTACTCTTTGGTCTCCTCAGTAATAAAGTAAAAATCATACCGACAAGCGATATGATTTTTACTTAATGTTGCGGGACCCGGACTCGAACCGGGGTCTGGAGGTTCTGTTATTCATGTAGTTTCCTGACATGCACGGACTATCCCATGTTCCTTAGTGCGGACACTAGTGGGAACTCTCCATTATAGTCTCTGAACCTTCCGTTCGCTTGCGCGAAGGGCTTGGCTGCCGATTGCCGAATCTTTACTTTTTTGAAGCATTCACACTCATCCTCTCAGATCATGTTGTAGCAAGTAAAGCTCTAACGGTGTTCCAGCAGTTTAGAAGATTTTTCCACAAAGCATTACTGCTATGGGTCACAGTTTCACCTATGAGCCTCCCGAGGTACCACTCCTCCATCCCGCTGTGGTATGCAAACGTCAATGTTTGTGGAGGGCAGTGTACCACTTGCTCTAGATATTGTCTAGTAATAGTATACAATATTACTACCTTACGAACTATGGCAAAAACAAAAGAAAAAGAAGAGGCAACTACTTTAAGAAAACAGGGAATGAGTATAGGTGAAATTGCCAAGGAAGTTTCAGTCAGCAAAAGTACCGTCAGTGGATGGTGTAGAGACATTTCGCTTTCAAATAAAGCGATTGAAAGAATTTCCAAAAAGGGAAGGGAGAAAAGTATTGCTGGGCTAATGCGTTATTCTGAGAGTGTCCGACAAAAGCGTATCGCTGCAACGAAAGTCAGTTCGCAAAAAGGCGCAGATAAGCTGGGGTATCTTTCTGATAGAGATGTATATTGTATTGGTTTAGGACTATACTGGGGAGAAGGATATAAACAAGGAAGTCAGGAGTTTGGTTTTACCAATAGCGACCGTCAGATGATTACTTTTTATATAAGATGGTTGCAGGTAGTTTTTGATATAGCAAAAGAGGATTTAATTTTACGTGTGAGTATCAATCAATTACATGAAAAGCGTATTGGAGAAGTAGAGAAATTCTGGTCAGAGCATATATCTGTTCCAAAATGTCAGTTTACAAAACCAAGTTTTGTAAAAACTGCTAGTAAAAAAGTATATAAAAATCAATCGATCCATATGGGTACCCTTCGCATAAAAGTACGAAGAGGTACAGCAATGCGACGTGAGATTCTTGGTGCAATAAAAGCGATGGAGTAACAAAGAGTCCCTGGAAATTACTTCAAGGACTTTTTGTTTTATGGTATAAATACAGTTATATGCAATGTGTAATTTTAGCTGCGGGGAAAGGGACACGCCTTCGACCGCTGACAGAAAACTGTCCAAAACCATTAGTAGAAGTAGGGGGTAAAACATTACTCGATCATATCGTTGGCGCATTACCGAGTTCAGTTGACGAACTTATTATCGTGACAGGGTACTTGGGTGGAATGATTGAAGAGTACTGTGGAGAAGAGTTTCACGGACGGAAGGTGACCTATGTAACGCAAGAAGAACAGAATGGTACCGCGCCTGCACTTTGGTTGTGTAAGGATTTAATTAAGGGCCGCTTCCTGTTTCTTTTTGCTGATGATATCCACGGAAAAGATGATCTTGCTCGGGCAACATCCTTTAGTCGGGCACTTCTTGTCGCGACAGTCCCAAATCCTGAAAAATTTGGTGTTGTAGTACGTAAACCCGATGGCACACTTGATCTAATGATAGAGAAACCAAAGCATGCTCCTTCTAATTGTGCCAGTACTGGAGCTATGGTGCTTGATACAAACATCTTTAAATTTGAACCAGAGACAGAAGTGAATGGAGAATTTTACCTTACTGAAGTTATTGAACGATATGCTAAAGAATATCCGATTGCAGTTGTAGAGGAGAACACTTGGATACCTATAGCGTCTGTTGAAGATGTAGAGAAAGCTAATAAAACACTTGCTTCTAAACTAGAGACTGTTGAAGTATAAAACTATGCAGTGTGTCATCATTTGTGCTGGGAAGGGAACGCGTATGCGACCTCTGACTGAACATACTCCCAAGCCACTACTTACAGTGTGTGGGAAGCCTTTATTGCAGCATGTAGTTGAAGCGTTGCCAGAAGAGATTGATGAATTGATCTTAGTGGTTGGCTACTTGCAGGAGCAAATACGTGAGTTGTGTGATGATGAATATTTAGGTAAAAGGGTACGGTATGTAAAACAGGAGAATTATTCTGGAGGGACAGGGGATGCTCTTATGTGTGCCAAAGAATTAGTGAAGGGGAGGTTTATGTGTATGTATGCAGATGAT
>JGI20153J14295_10001992_pt1 | contig 15081 bp, 18 predicted proteins | sample COG_03_FD_14295 | JGI IMG/M metagenome (IMG submission 14295) | reverse complement strand
ATAACCGAGGTCGAGAACCTCACAAATTAATTATTATGCCAGTAAAAATTAGATTACAAAGACACGGTAAAAAAGGAAAACCTTTTTACTGGATCGTTGCCGCTGATGCACGATCAAAAAGAGATGGTAAATACCTTGAAAAATTAGGAACTTACAATCCAAACTTCAACCCTGCACAAATTGAACTAAATGTAGATGGTACTGTAAAATGGCTTCAAAATGGAGCACAACCTACAGATACTGCTAAGTCAATTTTATCTTACAAAGGGGTCATGTTGAAAAATCACCTAGTTGGTGGAGTTCGTAAAGGCGCTTTAACGGAAGAACAAGCAGAAGCGAAGTTTCAAGCTTGGTTAGAAGATAAAACCAACAAAGTAGACGCTAAGAAAAGTGATTTAGAAAAAGCTAAAGATGCTGAAGCTATTAAAATATTTGAAGCTGAAAAAGCAACCAATGAAGCTCGTATTGCTGCTGCTGCACCTGTTGTAGAAGAAGTAATTGAAGAAGCAGCTCCTATTGTTGAAGAAGCAGCAACGGAAGTTGTAGCGGAAGAAGCAGCACCTGCTGTTGAAGAAGCGGCTCCTGCTGAAGAAGCAACTCCGGAAGCACCAGCTGCGGAAGAAAAATAAAAAAAATAAACTTTTTTTATACCTTTAAAACCTGGCACTTTTTGTCAGGTTTTTTTTATGAAACATCCATAACGAAAACTTGAATTGAATCATGACAAAAGAAGACTGTTTTTATTTAGGGAAAATCGTGAAAAAATATAGTTTCAAAGGGGAACTTTTGGCGAAACTAGACACCGATCAACCAGACATCTATGAAAACTTAGATGCCATTTTTATTGAAGTCAATGGTACGTTGATTCCTTTTTTTATTGAAAAATCGCAATTACATAAATCGGATTTACTCCGACTCAAGTTTGATGATGTCACCAACGAAGCCGATGCCGATGCGTTGATGAAATGCCACCTCTACTTACCTTTAGATTTACTTCCAAAACTAGAGGGCACGAAGTTTTATTTTCATGAAATTATTGGCTTTCAACTCAACGATGAAAATTTTGGCCCTGTAGGCACTGTGAAAGGCGTGAATGACACCACTTCTCAAGCCCTGTTTGAGGTGGACCGTGATGGAATCGAAATCCTGATTCCTATGAATGACGATTTTATAACAAAATTAGATCGCGCGACCAAAACAATCACGGTCAATACCCCGCCTGGTTTGATCGAATTATATTTAGAGTAATGTCGAAACCTTTTCGATTTAAACACTTTAGCGTTGCGCAAGATCGCTGTGCGATGAAAATTGGAACCGATGCTGTATTATTAGGCGCTTGGGCAAATATAGACTCGCATCCCAACTCAATCTTAGATATTGGAGCAGGCACTGGGATTTTGGCACTCATGATGGCCCAACGAAGCTCAGCCGAACTAATTGATGCCATTGAACTTGACGATGCCGCCTATGAGCAATGTGTTCATAATTTTGAAGCTTCGGATTGGGGCGATCGGTTGTTTTGCTACCATGCGTCTTTAGAAGAATTTACAGAAGAAATCGAGGACACCTATGAGCTCATCATTTCGAATCCGCCTTTTTATACCGACTCCTATAAAACCGACAACGACGAACGAAATCGAGCGCGCTTTGAAGATGCGATGCCCTTCCATGAGTTGCTGAAATCGGTTTCAAAACTACTTTCAGAGAATGGTCAATTTAATGTGATCGTTCCATATAGTGAAGAATCTTCGTTTATCGAGTTGGCAAAAAAAGAGCAGCTCTATCCGAATAATATCTTACATATAAGAGGCCAAAAATCGAGTCCTATAAAACGAAGTTTGATGCGTTTTACATTTCAAGAAAAGGCAATTGAACGGAGCGAACTCACCATTGAAATCGCACGCCACCAGTACACACAAGAATATACATCGTTGACGAAAGATTTTTATTTAAAATTGTAAAATTATCAAGCGGAATAAGTAAATTTGTATAAATGGTATGTAATTCTCATTTATTTTGAATAAAATTGAATTAAACCCAAAAAAGAACGATGAAAGCAGATTTATTTGAAGCACCCGATTATTACAATTTAGATGATTTATTATCTGAAGAACACAAACTCGTCAGAAGTGCCGCACGGGATTGGGTTAAAAGAGATGTGTCTCCAATTATAGAAGACTATGCACAAAGGGCCGAATTTCCAACTCAAATTATTGGAGGTTTAGCAGAAATTGGAGCCTTTGGCCCGTACATCCCCGTCGAATATGGTGGCGCAGGATTGGATCAAATATCCTATGGATTAATTATGCAAGAAATTGAACGTGGCGATTCGGGCGTTCGAAGTACGGCTTCGGTTCAATCGTCCTTAGTGATGTATCCCATTTGGAAGTATGGAAATGAAGCACAACGCCAAAAATATTTACCAAAACTCGCCAGCGGCGAATGGATTGGTTGTTTTGGACTGACTGAACCCGACCATGGGAGTAACCCAGGTGGTATGACCACAAATTTTAAGGATATGGGCGACCATTATCTATTAAATGGTGCTAAAATGTGGATCTCAAATTCCCCAATTGCACAAGTGGCCGTCGTGTGGGCAAAAAATGAAGAAGGTCGAATTCACGGACTCCTAGTAGAACGTGGCATGGAAGGATTTACAACCCCTGAAACACACAACAAATGGTCGTTAAGAGCAAGCTCTACAGGCGAACTTATTTTTGATAATGTCAAAATTCCAAAAGAAAATTTACTCCCTAATAAATCTGGACTTGGTGCGCCATTAGGCTGCTTGGATTCCGCACGTTATGGAATTGCATGGGGTGCCATTGGTGCCGCGATGGATTGTTATGATACGGCTCTAAGATATAGCAAAGAACGCATTCAATTTGGCAAACCCATCGGTCAATTTCAATTACAACAAAAGAAACTTTCGGAAATGATTACCGAAATCACCAAAGCCCAATTATTAACCTGGCGTTTAGGTGTTTTAAGAAATGAGGATCGTGCAACAACCGCACAAATATCAATGGCCAAACGAAATAATGTTGATATGGCGATAAAAATTGCACGTGAAGCCCGACAAATATTAGGCGGCATGGGCATTAGTGGCGAATACAGCATCATGCGCCATGCCATGAATTTGGAAAGTGTGATTACATACGAAGGCACACACGATATCCATTTATTAATTACTGGATTTGACATCACTGGTTTAAACGCATTTAAGTAACTTGAGTAACCCCCCAACTCTCAATGTCCACAAAACACCGATTAGATAAGGCCTACAACACTGCAAAAATCATCCCGTTTGATGATGACAGTAAATTCATTTTATTCAGCGATTGCCACCGTGGTGACAATAGTTTTGCAGATGATTTTTCACATAACAGAGATGTATATGTACACGCCTTAACCCATTATTTGGAGGCTGGATTTAGCTATTGTGAATTAGGCGACGGCGACGAACTTTGGGAAACCCAAAAGTTTGATGCTATCTTTCAAGCACACAAAGACGTTTATCTTTTATTGAAGAAATTTCATGACGCCGAGCGCCTGCACATGATTTGGGGAAATCATGACATGGTTTATAAAAACCCAACGTATGTCAAAAAAAATTTATCAACCTATTTTGATAAGGAAACGGGGGAGAAAGTCGATTTATTTCCAGGAATTGAATACCATGAAAGTGTTCGGTTAGAACATATAACCACCAAGCAAATTCTATTTTTAACCCACGGACATCAAGCCGATTGGTGGAACTATATTTTTTGGCGATGGAGTCGGTTTTTAGTTCGATTTTTGTGGAAACCACTGAATCTTATGGGGGTTTCTGACCCGACCAGTCCTGCGAAAAATCACAAAGAATTAATCAAAATAGAACGACGCGCCAAAAAATGGATTTCTGAAAATAATAATACATTCACCATTACTGGACATACCCACCGACCGCGATTTCCGCAACCTGGAAACATTCCGTTTTTTAATGATGGTAGTTGTGTGCACCCAAGAAGTATTACAGGACTCGAAATTGAGAAGGGGACCATTAGCCTAATCAAGTGGCATGTTTCGGCCAATAAAGAAGGTATTTTACAAATTATAAAAACAACCCTCGAAGGGCCCGTAAATTTAAACGCGTATCAATAACTAGTCTTCTGGTGCTAGTTCAATTTCAAGCCCTTCCATTTCGGGAGTAATTTGAATTTGACATCCCAAACGACTGTTGGGTTTGACATTAAAAGCTTCACTTAGCATCGCCTCTTCTTCATCTTGCATTTCACGAAGAGGATGCTCCGTTAAAACATAACATTGGCAGGAAGCACACATGGCCATACCGCCACAAATCCCAATGGTGCCTTCAGGGGCTAATTCATATAACCGAACCACTTCCATGATGTTCAAGGCCATATCTGTTGGAGCTGCTATTTCGTGTAATTTTCCATCACGATCCGTGATTTTTATTTGTACATCTTGATCCATTAATTTATAGATTTTACAACGGCTTTGGGCGCCTCTTTACGAGTACCATCAAAACCGTCAATGCCACTTACGGTTGTATACTTTAGTACGTAGCGTTTTCCGGGGTTAATAATTTGATAGGCCGCTTGACACATAAGGGTTGCTTCATGAAATCCGCAGAGAATCAGTTTTAGTTTTCCTGGGTAGGTATTCACATCACCAATTGCAAAGATGCCTGGAATATTGGTTTGATAGTCCAATGCATTATTGACTTTAATGGCATTTTTTTCAATTTCTAATCCCCATTGAGCAATCGGCCCCAGTTTTGGAGACAATCCAAATAGCGGTATAAAGCAATCTGTTTCAATGGTTACAGGCGATTCTCCGGCTTTGGTCACTTGGATCGCTTCGAGCTTGGTCTCACCAATCAATCCTGTGACTTCCGCAGGCGTAATCAGGGTAATGAGTCCTTTATTTTTTAATTCTTGAACTTTATCTACCGAATCCAAAGCACCTCGAAACTCGTTTCGACGGTGGATTAAAGTGACTTCACTCGCAACGTCACTCAAAAAAATAGCCCAATCCAATGCTGAGTCGCCTCCGCCAGAGATCACTACTTTTTTATTTCGATATACTTCAGGGTCTTTAATCATATAGGCCACCCCTTTATCTTCATAAAATTCTATATTCTCAAGAAGTGGTTTGCGAGGCTCAAAACTTCCAAGACCGCCAGCAATAGCCACCACGGGTGCTTTGTGTTGCGTGCCTTTATTGGTGGTAACGACGAAAGAACCATCGGCTTGTTTTTCGATGGTTTCGGCGCGTTCTCCTAAGGTAAATCCAGGCTCAAATTGCTTGGATTGCTCCAACAATTTTTCGGTCAAATCACCAGCAAGGATCTCAGGATAGGCTGGAATATCGTAAATTGGTTTTTTGGGGTATAGTTCCGAACATTGACCGCCTGCTTGTGGCAAGGCATCAATTAAATGGCACTTTAATTTTAGAAGGCCCGCTTCAAAAACTGTAAATAACCCAGTTGGGCCCGCTCCAATAATTAAGATATCAGTCGTAATCATTTTAGGCTTCAATATTTATAACCGATTGTATTTGAGGTGCATATTTTTTGATGGTCATTTCGACTCCCGATTTAAGCGTCATTTGATTGACACTACACGATGAACAGGCACCCACTAACTGCACTTTGACTATTTCGTCATTTTCGATGGCAATCAAATTAATATCGCCCCCATCATTTTGTAGAAATGGGCGGATTTCATCCAATGCTTTTTCAACGTTTAGTCTAAGATCTTCTGAACTCATATGCTTTATTTTTTTACCGCAGAACACCCTGCCATGGTGGTTATTTTAATTGCATCTGTCGGTGGTAATGCTGTGTTTCTACGGACGACTTCTTGTACTACATTTTGAGTGATTTTATTAAAAGCTTCTTCAATAGGTGTGGATGTTTGCATGGCGGCAGGACGTCCTAAATCGCCTGCTTCTCGTACACTCTGAACTAACGGAATTTCCCCTAAAAAAGGAATTTTTAAATCGTCTGCTAAATGCTTAGCACCTTCTTTACCAAATATAAAATATTTGTTATCAGGTAATTCCTCAGGGGTAAAATAGGCCATATTTTCAATGATCCCTAAAACAGGCACATTAATACTTTCTTGTTGAAACATAGCAACGCCTTTTCGAGCATCGGCAAGTGCCACTGTTTGTGGGGTACTCACCACTACCGCACCAGTAATTGGTAAGGACTGCATGATACTCAAATGGATATCTCCGGTTCCAGGGGGTAAATCGATAAGAAGAAAATCTAAATCGCCCCAAGCAGCGTCAAAAATCATTTGATTTAATGCTTTGGAAGCCATGGGGCCTCTCCAAACCACCGCTTGATCGGGTTTGGTGAAAAATCCGATGGATAGAATTTTAACGCCGTAATTTTCAACAGGTTTCATTTTAGATTTCCCATCTACATTGACTGCCAATGGTTTTTCGTTTTGAACATCAAACATAATGGGAATCGAGGGCCCATAAATATCTGCATCTAAAATTCCAACTTTGAATCCCATCTTGGAAAGTGTAACCGCAAGGTTAGAGGTAACAGTCGATTTACCAACCCCGCCTTTACCTGAAGCAACCGCTATTATATTTTGAATCCCAGGAATTGACTTCCCTTTGATTTCATTTTTAGGTTGTGCTGGAGCTTCCACTTTTACGTTGACCTGCACCTTAGCTTTGGCATAGACCAACTCATGAATTGTCTTGAGAATGTCTACTTCCGTTCGTTTTTTGGCCTGTAAAGTTGGGTTGCTAATGGTGATATCAATAATCACCTCATCGGCAAAAACCATTATATTTTTGACTGCCTGGCTTTCAATCATATTCTGACCTTCGCCTGGGACTGTTATCGTTTTGAGCGCTTGCTCTATGTCTTGTTTGTTAAATTTCAAAGTCTCTAATTTAGATGTATTCTAAAGTACAAATATACAGTGAAATGTTTTAAAACAGAAGAGGATTATAGGAAATGATGCTCTTGGGGACTAGAGTTCTTTGGCGGGGTCCCAAAACACAGAATCAAATTGTTGAATTTGGTTATTGATAACCTCAAGACCTTCGTTTTCTAACAGCTGCTGCATGAGGTTGGTGCCTTCAAAATGATGTTTCCCTGTGAGCAGTCCTTTGCGATTTACCACGCGGTGTGCTGGAACGTCTTTGCCGTGAGAGGCCGTCATGGCGTAGCCAACCATTCGAGCACTACGGGCTGCACCAAGATAAGTGGCAATAGCACCATAACTGGTCACACGACCTACTGGAATTTGACGAGCAACGTCGTAACATTTATCAAAAAAATGAGGGGCCTTTGACATACAAACTAAGGGGTTTTTAGAATATTTATCAACGTAGTGACCGAGATCACCGCTGTAATAATTCCTATGCTATAATTCATCCATTTTTGAGATGATATTTTAGAATTTTTAATTTTGTCAAAAAACAAAATATAAATATAAAGGGTGATAAAGGTTCCCGTCATAGCACCGGCTACATAGGTAGAAATCGATATATTATCTAAAGAAAGCCATTGATACGACACCAAGGTCGTCACCATATAAGCTTGGTAGGGAATTGGAAAAACATTTAAAGCAGACATTAATAGGCCCTGAAAAAATCGGCTTTTTTTACTTTTTGAAGCCCCCATTTCATGGATATTATCCTCACTTTTAGCGACGAGAAAAAAGTAAATTGAGATTAAAATAAAGAGAACCAATGCAACACGCTTTAAAATATCGATCACATCGGGATGTTGACTCAAGTACTTTGCGAAAACTGCTGCTAAATAGGTTTGAACGCCCACGATCAAGCAAACGCCAATCGAAAAGACAAAACCTCTTGTATGGCCTTCTTTTAGACTGATTTTAGCCGCCGTCATATTGAGCATTCCAGGTGGAATGACCCCAATAAAGGCGATGCATAAGCCCAAAATAAATACAATTGAAATCGACACGCTTTAATTAATTTTGAATCTAATATACGTAATTGCTTTTTGAGTCGCTAAATACTGATTTTCATAAAAGGTTTGAATGGCCGTTACTTCTTCGGGACTTCCTTCCTGACGGTACACATCGTGGTTGGCATAGTGCACTTCATGCCCCTGACCATGCAAAAGCCCTAAGGTATAGCCATGCATAAATTCGCTGTCGGTTTTTAGATGTACAATTCCGGCATCGTTTAGAATGTTTTTGTAGCGTTTCAAAAACAAATCGTTGGTCATTCGGTGTTTGGTCCGCTTGTATTTTATTTGAGGATCTGGAAATGTAATCCATATTTCATCAATTTCATTGGTGGCAAACAGGTTTTCAACGAGTTCTATTTGGGCACGAATAAAAGCCACATTGGGAAGTTCGTTTTCAATGGCGGTCTTAGCCCCTCTCCAAAATCGAGCGCCTTTGATATCAATGCCGATAAAATTTTTGTTTGGATACCGCTCGGCTAGGCCAACAGTGTACTCACCTTTCCCACATCCCAATTCTAAAACTAATGGGTTTTTGTTTTTAAAAAACTGCTCATTCCATTGCCCTTTTAACGGATATTCTGCATCGACCAATTCTTCACGTTTGGGTTGAAACACATTGTGAAAGGTGTCGTTTTCGTTGAATCGTTTGAGTTTATTTTTACTGCCCACTTGAATTAATTTTTGTCAAAAATACGGAAAAGAACGCTGGATTATTGGTTTTGTTTTTGAAGTGTGAAAGAAAATTCACTCCCAATCCCAAATTTACTTTCGACATATATTTTTTCATCGTGTGCTTCGATGATATGTTTCACAATTGACAAGCCAAGACCGGAACCCCCTTCTTCTCTAGAGCCACTTTTATCGACCCGATAAAATCGTTCAAACAAACGCGTCAAATGCTTGGCTTCAACCCCTTCCCCATTATCGGTTACGCGAACAATCATTTTTTCCGAATTCAAATCTTCCACACTAATTTCGGTGGTACCATTTTGATGTCCATATTTTATAGAGTTGACTACCAGATTGGAAAGCACTTGCTGAATGCGATCGCGATCGGCATGCACCATCACTGGGGCTGGATAGTCTTTATCTAATAATAAGGAGATGTTTTTTTTCTCTGCTTTAATTTCGAGCAAATCAAACACATTGGTGATGGTCTCAAGAATATTAAACGTTTCAATTGTCAGATTTGCATCTCCCACTTCGAGCTTCGTAATCATGTCTAAATCTTTTACAATGTAGATCAAGCGATCGACACCTTTATCGGCACGTTTTAGATATTTATCTCTTATTTTTGGATCGTCGGCAGCGCCTTCTATTAAGGTCGAAATATAGCCTTGAACTGTAAAAAGAGGGGTTTTGAGTTCATGAGAGACATTGCCAATAAACTCTTTTCGATATTCCTCTCGAATTTTTAAAGCTTCTAATTCTAATTTTTTGTTTTTTGCATAGGAATCAATTTCCTTCGATAAACTGGCCATGTCGGTGGTGATTGGACTTTGGTTAAAAGAGGCTGATTCTAAAAGTGTAAGGTCTCTATAGATGCTTTTAATACTNTTAAAGACAAAGGTTTCAAGTCGTAAATGAAGGATGAAAAAGGTNAAAATATAAGAACTAATAAACCANTAGAAAAGAAAAGATAAATCAATTTCATNGAACATATATAGAAAAATGCTCAACAAAAATGTATGTATCCCTGTGATGAATAAGGCGGTAACCATCGAGAATTTATGCGAATTTTTAGTCATCAGAATTGAAACTTATACCCTACGCCTTTGATTGTTTTAAAGGAATCATCTCCAATTTTTTCACGTAGTTTTCGGATGTGCACATCAATGGTTCTGCCGCCTACTACGACTTCATTTCCCCAGACTTTATCGAGAATTTCATCTCTTTTAAATACTTTCCCAGGCTTAGAGGCGAGTAACGACAGCAATTCAAACTCTTTTCGTGGCAAGACAATTTCGACGTCTTTGTGTATGATTTTATAGGCTTCTCTATCAATTGTGAGGTCACCAAGCGTTATGATATCCGAATTTTCAACAGGCGTTGTCCCATGGCGTCTTCTTAATAACGACTTAATTTTACTCACCAATACTTTGGGCTTGATGGGCTTTGTGATGTAATCATCGGCACCCGCTTCAAATCCAGCGACTTGAGAATAATCTTCGCCACGCGCGGTTAAAAAAGTAATGATGGTCTCTTTTATTTCGGGAATGGTTCGGATTTGCTCGCACGCTTCAATGCCATCCATTTCGGGCATCATCACATCCATAATAATTAAGTGAGGTTGGTTTTTTTTGGCTTGTTTCACGGCTTCTAAACCATTTGCAGCGGTTAAAACAGTGTAGCCTTCTGCCAAAAGATTATAACTCAGAATTTCTAAGATGTCTGGCTCGTCATCAACCAACAAAATTTTAATGGATTCGTTGCTCATTATAATGTATCTAATTAGTTCATAAAGATAGAAAAATTAAATCCTGTAACGAAACATATAAATTTAATAACTATTTAGTAACAACTTCGTAATGTTAATATAACGAACCCAGAATCTCATAAATTGTTGACAGTTACTTCATAAGTAAGTAAAAAATAATTTAATATCTGTTTAATATTTCATACATTTGGATAAACAAAATTAAACCAATAATTATGAAAAAAATTTACGTATTACTTTTTACGCTTACATTAACAGGCTTGTCGTTTGGGCAGACAGTTTTTATTAACGAATTACACTACGATAACTCCAGTTCCGATATTGATGAAGGTGTTGAAATTGCTGGACCTGCTGGAACTGACTTAACTTCATATAAAATTACAGCATATAATGGTAGTAACGGATTGAAATATCTTGAGAAAAGTTTGTCAGGAATAATTCCGAATATTGACAATAGTGGATATGGAACTTTGTTTTTCCCTACTGAAGGACTACAGAACGGAGCACCCGACGGAATTGCATTAGACGATGGAACATCACTTATTCAATTTTTGAGCTACGAAGGAGTTATGACAGCAACTGATGGGGTCGCTAAAGATGTGGCATCAACCGACATTGTTATTGAGGAAACAAGTTCAACCCCTGTAGGTCATTCTATACAACTTACAGGTTCTGGAACAGAATATGAAAATTTCTCATGGACCGGTCCCATAGCAAATACCAACAACTTAATTAATACTGGTCAAACATTTGGAGTGGCATCTCCAACTTTAATTATTTCCTCCCCTTCTGATGGTGAGACCATTGCTCCTAGTGTTGAAAATGTAAATATTGAATGGACCACCACTAATACCTCTGGGACTGAAACTGTAAATATAATAGTTAACGGAACAACGACTAACGATGTAACAAGCCCATTTGCAATTTCTACTACTGACGGCTCTACGTACAATGTTACGGTTAATTTAATTGACGGAGGATCCACAGTTGCCTATGGTAATATTTCTTTTAGTATTGGAAATTTAACACAAGTTGCAAGCATCACGGCCCTAAGATCAGATGTGACTGCTAACGGAGCAGATGGTTTTTATGAAATTACAGGGCAGTCATTATTAACACACAAAGANGGNTATAAAGGNAAAAAATGGTTTCAAGATGCTACGCCATCTGGAATTTATATTTATGATGCAGAAGNCGTAATTGCAACTACTTACAACGTAGGAGACATGGTTTCTGGATTAAAAGGTAAGGCCGTAATTGTAAATGGAGTCCTTCAATTACATCCTACAGAAGATTCTGGAGTAATTGCTTCTTCTGATAATGCTGTGGTTGCACAAACAGTCACTATTGCAGGCTTCAATGCAGCTCCTAGCGATTATGAATCAACATTCATTAACTTTGAGAATGTCAAGTTTAGTGCTGGAGATGGTGCCGCTGTTTTTGAAACTGGAAAAAATTACGTTTTGACTCAAGGACAAGCAGAAACTGTTGTTCGTACTGAATTTTACGGCGCAGATTATATTGGTGAGAATATCCCATCAACAGAACTTGCGAATGTTTCAGGAATCGCTGGCGCATATAATGGAACTGCACAATTGTATGTTAGAAACCTTGCAGACCTTACAACAACACTAGCTGCAGGACAATTTGAAGTTTCGAAATTTAACTTATACCCAAACCCAACTAAGAGTGATTTTGTAAACATCACTTCAACTGGTTCCGGAGCAATGCAAGCCGCTATTTTTGATATTCTTGGAAAACAAGTGATCAATACAACGGTATCAAACAAGCGTATAAATATTTCTACGCTTAATACAGGGATTTACATTGTAAAGCTGACGCAAGGGGCAGCAACAACGACTAAAAAATTGATTGTTCAGTAATCTAATTTTTTAAATATTTTAAAAGAGCGTTGCCACATGGTAACGCTCTTTTTATTTTTAGCTATTTTTGTGATGGACTATTTCACATTATGAGCATCAACGATTCAATTTTTAACATCCAATCCGAAGCCGATTTTAAAGCCGTTGCTTTAGACGTTTTCAGATTTCAATTTGAACACAATACTGTGTATCGTTCCTTTTGTGATTTACTCTACAAACATCCAAGCGATGTGACCACCCTAGAACAGATTCCATTTTTACCGATTGAATTTTTTAAATCTCGTGACATTGTTTCTACCAAGCAACCCGCAGAAGCTACCTTTACAAGCAGCGGCACCACTGGAAGTCGTGTGAGTAAGCATTTTGTAAGTGATTTAGCCATTTACAAACAGAGCTTTAGACGTGGTTTTGAATCGTTTTACGGTCCCATTAAAGACTCTACTGTATTGGCTTTACTCCCTTCTTATTTGGAACGTGAAGGCTCGTCTTTGGTTTATATGGCCAATGACATGATTGAACAGTCCAAACAGCCTGAAAGCGGATTTTACTTGCATGATTTAGAAGCCTTAAAAAACACCTTATTGAGGCTGGAAGTCCAAAGGTCAAAAAACCTTGCTTATGGGGGTTTCGTATGCCTTATTAGATTTGATTGAATCGCATTCATTCAACTTAAAACACACCATTGTCATGGAAACCGGCGGCATGAAAGGTCAGCGTAAAGAACTGGTAAAATCGGAGTTACATGCGCTTTTAAAAAATGGATTTGGCGTGGACACGATTCATAGCGAATACGGGATGACGGAGTTATTATCGCAAGCCTACTCTAAAGGAAATGGCGTGTTTGAGACGCCCCCATGGATGAGAATTTTAACAAGAGACCCCGAAGATGCACTTTGCATTCAGCCGATTGGAAAATCGGGCGGCATTAATGTGATTGATTTGGCAAATATTAATTCGTGTGCGTTTATTGCCACGCAAGATTTAGGTAAAATGAAACCGGATGGGACGTTTGAAATTTTAGGCCGATTTGATCAGTCCGATATCAGAGGTTGTAATTTGATGGTGCTTTAAACCACTCGAATAATAAAAGTGCTACGTTTTCCGCGATTGATAATCACATACGTATCATTAATCAAGTCAGTACTTGAAATTTGATAGGCCTCCCCTACTTTTTCTTTGTTTACCGAAATCGAATTTTCTTTTAACGCGCGACGCGCTTCGCCATTAGAGGCTAAAAAGTTGGTTTCTGCCGATAACGCAGCGATCATGTCCAATCCAGATTCTAAAAGCGATTTTGAAACCTCAGCCGTTGGTACGCCTTCAAAAACATCTAAGAAAGTGGCTTCATCCAAAGTTTGAATGTCTGCTTTAAATGATTTACTGTATAAAATAGTGGATGCTTTTTCAGCATTTTCAAAATCTGCCTGACTGTGAACCATGGTGGTGATTTCTTGAGCCAGTCGTTTTTGAAGCTGTCTTAAATGCGGTTGTTCTGTATGGGTTTCAATAAGCGATTTGATTTCATCTTCCTCTAAAAAGGTGAATATTTTAATATACTTTTCAGCATCATCATCACTGGAGTTTAACCAATATTGGTAAAATTTATAGGGCGAGGTTCGTTTGGCATCTAACCACACATTTCCACCTTCACTTTTTCCAAATTTAGACCCATCCGATTTGGTGATTAAAGGACAGGTAATGGCAAATCCTTTTCCATTCCCCACCCGTCTGATCAGTTCTGTTCCAGTGGTGATGTTACCCCATTGGTCACTTCCCCCCATTTGAATGGTACAGTCATGCGCTTTGAATAAATGCAGGAAATCATAGCCTTGCACCAATTGATAGGTGAATTCCGTAAAACTCATTCCGTCCGAACTTTCGGCTGAAATTCTATTTTTAACAGAATCTTTGGCCATCATATAATTGACCGTAATGTGTTTTCCAACGTCTCTAATAAACTCTAAAAATGAAAAATCTTTCATCCAATCGTAATTATTGACTAGGACAGCAGCATTGGTTTCGCCGTTATCAAAATCTAAAAAATGAGCGAGTTGTTTTTTAATGGCTTCTTGATTGTGACGCAGTGTTTTTTCATCCAAAAAGTTACGTTCTGTCGACTTTCCTGAGGGATCTCCAATCATTCCAGTTGCACCGCCAACCAACGCAAACGGCTTATGTCCACATTGTTGGTAATGTGCCAATAGCATAATTGGAACCAGATTTCCAATGTGTAGCGAATCGGCTGTTGGGTCAAAACCAACATAAGCACTTCTCATTTGTTCTAATAAATGTGCTTCTGCGCCGGGCATCACATCATGAATCATTCCTCTCCAACGCAATACTTCAATAAAATTACTGGCCATTATCATATATTTAATTAAGACAAAGATAACGTGTTTATCTAAAAATTAGTTGCGTAGTTTAAATGAAAAATTAAAAATCTAGGAGTACTTTCGAAAATAAACCGTAATTCGTTGTTAATCTTACACGTCCAAAAGAACTTTCCTTACTTATCTTTTTAATTAACATAAGAAGTGTTTTTGTTATTGCTTAAAACATTTTTTTTTGAGAAGAATTATTTTTTAACTCTTTTGACTTTTTTATTTTATGACTATATTTTTTATTTACTTCAACCCAAAATTCGTCAATTACATCTTCATGATTATTTAAAAACCATGTAGTATGATTTTTTAAGTACTCATTTCTAATTACCTCATTATTAAGGTCATTTGGAACTCTTTTTATTCTTGGGTCTGAGCTATCAAATGCTTTAAATTCATTTGAAA
>JGI20153J14295_10001988_pt1 | contig 15101 bp, 9 predicted proteins | sample COG_03_FD_14295 | JGI IMG/M metagenome (IMG submission 14295) | reverse complement strand
TAATGCGCCAACAGACTCCGCCCACAACGTGGGGTCGGCACCCGCCGGTACGCCATCAACCCAAGGGAATCGCGTGCTGGTTTTCTGTCTTGTCGCCGGCAAACTTAAACGCACATCGCGAATACAACGCTCAAAGTGGCCAGTGATCTCCGTCCAATCGCACAGACCCCGCGCATGCTGTAGCCCGGCGGCGAGTACATCACGGTTGAAGTCCAATAACTGAAAAGATGACAGTTGGGTGCCCAAGAAAAGAACGCCAATTTCATTGAGCTGGTGCGCCTCGTCAAAAATAGCAACCCCCACCGACGGCAGCAACTCCGCCATACCAGACTCGCGGATGGCTTGGTCCGCAAAAAATAAGTGGTGGTTCACCACCACCAAGTCAGCCGCTAGCGCCTCTCGCCTAGCGGTTTGTAAGTGACAGGTCTTAAAGTCGGGGCATTGACCGCCAAGGCAGTTATCACGGTTCGACGTCACCAGCGGGATCACGGCCGATCGCTCGTCCAAACCGGGCATCTCAGACAAATCACCGCTGACCGTCGTAACAGCCCAGCGTTGCACCTGCGCGAGGGCTCGGGTTAAAAATCGATCACCAATCGCTCCGCTCTCTAGGTGCGTTTTCAATCGGTGTGTACACAGATAGTTGTTACGCCCTTTTAGCAGTGCGGTGCGCACGGGGATTCCCAGCCGGTTAATCAAGCCCGGGAGGTCTCTAAAAAACAGTTGGTCTTGCAGCGCTTTGGTCGCGGTCGACACCATCACACGCTCTCCGCTCAACAAAGCGGGAACCAAATAGGCAAAGGTCTTCCCCGTGCCGGTGCCCGCCTCAACGACCAGCGCACCAGAGCGGGCAATGGTGTCGGCCACCAGCTGCACCATGCGCTGCTGCCCTGCCCGTGGGCGGTAGTTCACATCCGCCAACCCCATCTCACCCGTGGCAGAAAACGCGTTGACCGCACGCTGCACCCACGGGATATCCGTCACCCAGTCTGCTGTGGCCATCAAGTCAGCCCGGTATCAACATCACGACGGGCTTCCTCTAAAAATGCCTGTGACTGCATCTCGGCCAAACGTGAGACCGTTCGGACAAACTCGTGCGCCATGGGACCCGTTACATACAGCCGCTCAGGCTCAACCGCAGCAGACATGACGAGCTTGACGCGGCGATCGTAAAGCACGTCAACCAGCCACGTGAACCGTCTGGCCTCACTGGACTGACGCACGTCCATCTCCGGCACGTCACTCAAGAAAACAGTATGGAATTGGGTGGCGATTTCCAAGTAATCGTTTTGCGAACGGGGACCACCGCACAGCACCCGGAAGTCAAACCAAATCACGCTACCCGCTTTACGTCTAGCGGTAATGTCTCTCGCCTCAATGTGCACGGTAGGAGCCTCGTCAGCGGCCTCCGCTAAGCGGGTGAAGGCGTCGGACATGGCGGTATCCGCTACGGCACCGTTGGGCTGATGGTAGAAGTCCATCAACGCCAGTGTTTGACTACGGTAGTCTGTGCCTGCATCGACGCTCAAGACTTCCAGCCGCTCGTTCAAAAGCGCAATCGCCGGTAAGATCCGATCGCGGTGCAGCCCATTGGGGTACAAGTCATCTGGCTTGAAGTTAGACGTGGTTACAAAGCCCACACCGTGGGTGAACAAAGCCACCAACAACCGGTGAAGAATCATCGCATCGGTGACGTCAGCGACATGGAACTCATCAAAGCAAATCAGCTTGAATCGTTTTGCCATGCGTTTACCGAGCTCATCCAAGGGGTTTACCGTGCCTTGTAACTCGCGTAACTCTCTATGCACTTCCCGCATAAATTCATGGAAATGTAAGCGCGTCTTTCGCTCGATAGGGACGGCTTGAAAAAAACAGTCCATGAGAAAACTCTTGCCTCGGCCGACCCCGCCAAACATATAAACGCCACGCGGAACCTGTGGACGAGAGAACAACTTCTTAACGATGTTCGCGCGCTTGCTTTTGTATTGGGTCCATTCGTCCGCACAGCGCTGCAACGCTTTGATTGCGAGCAATTGCGCTGGATCTGTCTGATAGCCCTTAGCCTGTAGCGCCGCCGCATAGGCTCGCTCTACTGACCCACCTTGAGACAATGCCAGCACCGCTGGGTCAGCCTGCTCCACCACAGACGGGCGGCCAGTCGCGGCGATGGGTTGCGGAATAGACTCGGACGGGGTGATGGGCATAGGTCAGGCAGGAGGTGCACGTCGCAGGTGACGCGCCATAAAAAATAACCGCTGGGCCCTCAGGTTACCAGCGGTCACTTCTGCCGACTGTCACGCCGGCAGGGCGTTCCCTTAAAAATTCAGGGTGCGCTTATCTACGGCCAAAGCCGCTTCTTTGGTTGACTCAGACAAGGACGGGTGCGCATGGCAAATACGCGCTATATCCTCGCTACTGGCTTTAAATGCCATGGCCACACAGGCTTCTGCAATCAACTCGCTGGCCATGGGGCCAACCACGTGAACACCCAAAATTTCATCGGTTGTCGCGTCCGCCAGCATTTTCACCATACCGGTCGTGTCACCCAATGCGCGCGCACGGCCATTGGCCAAAAACGGGAAGGTACCGGCTTTAAACGCAATGCCTTGTTCTTTCAGTTGTTGCTCGTTCTTACCCACCCATGCAATCTCAGGACTGGTGTAAATCACCCAAGGAACCAAGTCGAGATCGACATGACCGTGCTGACCCGCAATGCGCTCGGCGACGGCAACGCCCTCTTCCTCAGCCTTGTGCGCCAGCATCGGGCCGCGCACCACGTCGCCCACAGCCCACACGCCGGCGACATTGGTACGGCAATTCGCATCCACCTCAATCGCACCGCGCTCATCGAGCTTGAGGTCTACGGCTTCTGCGTTAAGCCCCGCCGTGTTGGGGACGCGGCCAATCGAGACGATCAGCTTGTCAACGGTCAGTGTTTGCGCACCACCTTTTGCATCGGTATAGGCAATCGACACGGTCTTCTTGGTGTTTTTGATCTCACCCACCTTAACGCCCAGCTCAATCTTTAGGCCCTGCTTGACAAAGGCCTTATGCGCCTCTTTCGCAATTTGTTGGTCTACCGCACCCAAGAAGGTGGGCAAGCCTTCGAGCACAGTCACCTCGGCACCCAAACGGCGCCAGACCGATCCCATTTCCAGGCCAATCACACCAGACCCAATCACGCCCAAACGCTTGGGTGTTGCACCCACGCGCAAGGCGCCGTCGTTAGAAAGGACGTTCACCTCATCAAACTCGATACCCGGCAAGGGGCGCGCCGATGAACCGGTGGCCACAATGACGTGCCGTGTTTGCAGGGTCTCGTTTGACTTACCGGTTACCGACAACTCAAAGAGACCATCGGTGCGTGACAAAAATGAGCCACGACCATGGAAGAAGCTGACCTTGTTTTTCTTAAACAAATACAGGATGCCGTCGTTGTTTTGTTTGACCACCGCATCCTTGCGCGCAATCATTTGCGCCACATCCATGCTCAGCCCTTTGATGCCGATCCCATGGTCAGCAAAGTGATGGCCCGCCTGCTCGAAGTGCTCAGATGACTGCAACAAGGCCTTGGATGGGATACAACCGACGTTGGTACAGGTGCCGCCAGGCGCAGGGCCTCCGGCTGCGTTTTCCCACTCGTCGATACAGGCCACTTTAAAGCCCAACTGTGCGGCTCGGATCGCCGCAACGTACCCGCCTGGGCCCGCACCAATAACGACGACATCAAAGTTCTGTGACATATTTTCCGCTCTCTAATTAAATACCGAACAACAAGCGTGAAGGATCCTCAAGTGCCTCCTTCATCGTCACCAAACCAAGTACCGCCTCACGGCCGTCAATGATTCGGTGGTCATAGCTCATTGCAAGATAGTTAATGGGGCGCACAACCACTTGACCATTTTCAACCACGGCGCGATCTTTGGTCGCATGCACGCCCAAAATGGCGGCTTGCGGCGGGTTAATGATGGGCGTTGACAGCATAGAGCCGAACCCCCCGCCGTTGGAGATCGAAAAGGTGCCGCCCGTCATGTCATCCAGACCCAACTTACCTTCTTTGGCTTTGTTACCAAACTCGGCAATCTTTTTCTCGATGTCGGCAAAACTTAACTGGTCTGCGTTACGCAAAATAGGAACCACCAACCCACGCGGCGAGCCAACAGCGATACCGATATCAAAGTAACCGTGATACACGATGTCATTGCCGTCTACAGAGGCGTTTAACACGGGGTAACGCTTCAGCGCGGCAACCGCTGCCTTCACGAAAAAGCTCATGAAGCCCAAGCGAACACCGTGTTCTTTTTCGAATTTGTCCTGATACTTTTTGCGCAACTCCATGATCGGCGCCATGTTGACTTCGTTGAAAGTCGTCAGGATGGCGTTGGTCGCTTGCGACTGCAAGAGGCGCTCGGCCACGCGCGCGCGCAGACGAGTCATGGGCACACGTTGCTCAGGACGGTCTCCAAGGTCTGGCGCTAAGGTGGCGACTTGTTGCAAAGCGGTCTGGGGGATGCCCGTTGGAATAGATGCGGTGGAGGTGACAGCGCCTTTGGGCGCAGCCACCGCCGCCAACACGTCACCCTTGGTCACGCGACCGTCTTTGCCCGTTCCTGCAACCGAGCCGGCGGCCATACCGTTGTCGGCCATGTGCTTGGCCGCGGCTGGGGACGCCACGCCTGCCTTGCNGGTCGATGNCGCACTNGATGCGGGTGCCGATGCAGACGCGGATGCGGGAGCAGCTGCTGCCGCCGGCGCGCTTGCCGCCGCTGCCGGGGCTGCAGCAGTACCAACGCCATCGGTATCAATGCGGGCAATCACCTGCTCTGAGGCGACGGTTGCGCCATCGGCTTCAACCAACTCCGCCATCACACCCGCAGCCGGTGCGGGCACTTCCAAGACCACTTTATCGGTCTCAACCTCAATCAAAATTTCGTCCATCGCCACGGCGTCGCCCGGCTTCTTTTTCCACGTCATCAACGTCGCTTCAGCAACAGACTCAGACAGTTGGGGGACCTTGACTTCTACGATTGCCATCTTCAGTTTCCTTGAATTCTTTTCGGTTAGGGCCCACGACCGCGGCGTTGCGCGTTCATGGGCGACCTAGATCAATGCGGTTCAGCTTATTTCGTCAACACAAAGCCCTTGAGCTTGCCGAACGCCCCCTCGATGAGGGCCTTCTGTTGCTCTTGGTGCAAATGCGCATAGCCCACAGCGGGTGAGGCCGAGGCCGCACGACCGGCGTAGCCGAGTCGCTGACCATCGCGCATGTTTTCGTGTATGTAGTGCTGAACAAAGAACCAAGCACCTTGGTTCTGTGGCTCGTCTTGGCACCACACCATGTCAGACGCGTTGGGATAGCGTTTGACTTCTGCCGCGAACGCCTTGTGTGGAAACGGATACAACTGCTCCACCCGAATGACGGCAACGTCTTTGACGCCCATCTCCTCGCGCTTGCGGATGAGGTCGTAGTAGACCTTGCCAGAGCAGCAAATGATGCGCTTGACCTTGGCCGCAGCTTTCACAACCGCCGGGTTGGTCTCGGGGATCACGGTTTGGAAAATACCGCTCGTGAACTCCGACATCGGTGACGTTGCATCCTTGGCTCGCAACAAACTCTTAGGCGTCATGATGATCAGCGGCTTACGCAAACCACGCACCATCTGTCGACGAAGCACGTGGAAAATCTGACTTGCCGTCGTCGGTTGAACAACCTGAATGTTTGTGTCGGCAGCCAATTGCATGAAACGCTCCAAGCGCGCCGAGGAGTGCTCAGGCCCCTGTCCTTCGTACCCATGCGGCAACATCAGCGTGATACCGTTTACACGGCCCCACTTCACCTCGCCTGACGCGATGAATTGGTCGATCACAACCTGCGCACCGTTCACGAAGTCACCGAACTGGGCCTCCCAAATAACCAGCGTATTGGGGTCATTGGATGCATAGCCGTACTCAAAACCCAAGACGGCCTCTTCAGACAAAATGGAATCGATCACCACGAACGGCGCTTGTGTCTCGGACACGTTTTCCAAGGGCACATAGGCGTTGTCTTCGAGGCGTGTTTGACGCCCTTGGTCATGAATAACCGAGTGGCGGTGCGTGAAGGTGCCACGACCACAGTCTTCGCCAGACAAGCGAACAGGGAAACCGCTAGAGACCAGTGACGCGAACGCCATATGCTCGCCCATCCCCCAGTCGACGGGCACATCACCACGCCCCATGGCTGCGCGGTCGACGTACACTTTTTTAACCAGCGGATGTGGCGTGATGTGGTCTGGAATCGTCGTCAGACGCTCGGCCAAACGACGCCACTCTGACTCAGGAATTGAGGTGTCACCCGCATCTGTCCACGGCTTGCCCAAATAGGGCGCCCAGTCCACCGCGAACTTGTTCTTGAAGTTCGTCAGTACGGGGTCAACAGTGTGGCGACCCTCATCCAAAGCAGAACGATAGCTTTTCGCCAAATCGTCGCCTAAGGTGTCGCCCATTCCCTGTGCAGCCAGCCGGTCAGCGTACAGTTTGCGTGTGCCAGGGTGNGTGGCNACGCGGCGATACATCAAGGGTTGCGTGATGCTCGGGGTGTCTTGCTCGTTGTGGCCTAGCTTGCGGAAACAGACGATGTCCACCACGACATCTTTTTGGAAGGCCATGCGGTATTCAAGTGCCAAGCGCGTTGCCAGCACCACCGCCTCAGGATCATCACCGTTAACGTGCAACACGGGTGATTCAACCATCTTCACGACGTCGGTACAGTACAGTGTGGAACGGCTATCACGCGGGTCACTCGTGGTGAAACCAATCTGGTTGTTGATGACCAAATGCACCGTACCACCCGTGGTGTAGCCCCGAGTCTCGGCCAATGCCAAGGTTTCCATGACCACGCCTTGTCCAGCGAAAGCGGCATCACCGTGAACCAATACCGGCAGTACTTGCTCCCCTTTCGGGTCATGACGACGATCCATGCGCGCACGCACAGAGCCTTCGACGACGGGATTCACAATTTCTAGGTGCGACGGGTTGAACGCGAGCGTCAAGTGGACAGGGCCACCGGGTGTCGGCACATCGCTGGAGAAACCCTGGTGGTACTTCACATCACCGCTGGGNAAGTCTTCAGGTGCGGTGTGATCAAACTCGGCAAACAGGTCTTTAGGCATTTTGCCTAAGGTATTCACCAGCACGTTCAAGCGCCCGCGGTGGGCCATGCCAATCACAATTTCTTGCACACCTTTTTCACCCGCACGCATGATCAACTCATCCATGGCGGCGATGAAACTCTCTCCGCCTTCTAGGGAGAATCGCTTTTGACCCACGTATTTGGTGTGGAGAAAACGCTCCAAGCCCTCTGCCGCCGTGAGGCGACCCAAAATATGGGTTTTCTGCTCAGCGTTCAGTACCGCCTTGCTACGAATACTCTCCAGCTTCTCTTGCCACCAACGCTTTTGCGTCTGGTCTGTGATGTACATGTACTCAGCACCCAAGGTGCCGCAGTACGTGTCGCGCAACGCGTTGAGCAACTCGCGCAGCGACATCGTTTCTTTACCAAAGAACGTGTTGCTGGTGTTGAAAATTGTTTCTTGATCCGCGTCGGTCAAACCGTAGAAAGCGGGGTCAAGTTCTGGGATGTTTTCTCGGTCCGCAATCTTCAGCGGATCCAAGTCTGCCCAGCGCGCACCCACGTTTCTGTAGGCGGCGATGAGCTGCTGAACAGCCACGCGCTTTCTGCCCATTTGGGAGTCTGCGTTACTTTGCACCACGCGCGTCGTTCCCTGCTTCGCCATTTCGGCAAACGCATTGACAACAGGCAGATGGGGTAGGTCACGTGAATCAGAGCCATCGACAGCCGGCACGTTTTGCAAGGCATCAAAGTAGCTTCGCCACTCATCCGTCACACTGCTGGGGTTGTCGAGATAGTTCTCGTACATTTCCTCTACGTACGGTGCGTTACCGCCGAAAAGGTACGAGTTGCCATTAAAGGCAATATAGACGCTGTTCGTCTCGCTCATTGATTCGCTGACCTCCGTTTTCCTAGGGAAAACATAAGTTGGGTAAAAAAACCTCCCGCGACACGGCTGAACCGATTGGCGGATGCGACAGTGACAAGGAAGGGTCGTTGTGCAGCCCGTATTCTGCCACCTAATCGGCGATAGACGCCAAAAAGATAGACCGATGTGGGCAAATAGGCAGATAAGGCCTTAGAAAGGCGAGATCTGTCGTGTGAAAAGAACCGGATGGCGGATTGAGGTAACAATTAAAAGACGCGAGCCAACAGACGCTTGTCGGCTGGGACGTCCGACGGCGAGTCCATCTCGATGGCAATTTGCGTGCAAACGCTGCGACAAAGCGTTACCGCCTGCTCACTTTGCACCCGATAGATAACCTGTGTTCCCTGCTTGCGCTTCGCTAAGACGCCGCATCGGTACAGTACGTTTAGGTGCTGAGATAAATTGGGCTGAGTGGTATCGATCTCGGTCAGCATTTGGCTGACCGACTTCTCCTCGTTGCACAAGGCGCTCAGGATACGCAAGCGCATGGGCGTTGAGAGCACACTGAACAACTCAGCCGCCAACTCAAAAACGCGGGCGCCCTCCGGTTGAGATGCCTCCGCGTCCGGGGTCTGCTGATTGGCCACTTGGTTATGTTCATTCATGCGCGAAATTGAATATAGTGATTAACAAGTCAATCATAGCCCTTATCGCGCCCTAACTCAACTCAGCAAGGCGAGCGGGGAGTCCCCGTCTCGGTCAGCTACCGCCCACCAAGGCGGTTACCTGCGCCAAGGCGCTGGGGTCGTCCATGGTCGTGAGGTCACCGGGATCGCGCCCCTCGCAAACCGCTTGAATCGCGCGGCGTAGCAGCTTGCCGCTGCGGGTCTTGGGCAGCAACGTGACAAAGCGGATACGCGACGGTCTCGCCACTGCCCCCAACTGCTCGTCGACCACTTTCATGAGGGCCCCCTCGAGCTGCAGCTTGGCCGCAGGCGATGCATAGGCATCGGCGTCCTTCAACACCGCAAAGGCCATCGCGACTTGTCCTTTCAGCTGATCCGCCACACCCACCACAGCCACCTCCATGATCGCGCTATGGCTCGCAATACTCTCTTCGATCTCACGCGTACCCAAGCGGTGTCCCGCCACATTGATCACATCGTCGGTCCGTCCCAAGATAAAGAAGTAACCATCCGCATCGCGAATGCCCCAGTCAAAGCTGCTGTAAACCAAGCGGCCAGGAATACTGCGCCAATAGGTGTCGACATACCGTTTGTCGTCTTGCCAAACCGTCTGCATGAAGCCCGGGGGCATAGGCCCCTCAATGGCAACCACCCCCTTGGTATTGGGCTCAGTGATGTCTTGGCCGGTTTGCTCGTCGATGATTCTGACGTCATAGCCATACATGGGCACACCCGGACTGCCTAACTTCGTCTTGCCCTCGGAAATACCATTTGCCAAGGTCAAAATCGGCCAGCCGGTCTCGGTTTGCCAGTAGTTGTCAATGACGGGGCGTTCTAATGCATCGGATATCCAACTCGCGGTCGGCGCGTCCAACGGCTCCCCGGCTAAGAACAGGCCTTTGAGGCTGGAAAGATCGGCATTTTTAATGAAGGCGGGGTCGTATTTTTTTAAAACGCGAATGGCGGTGGGGGCACTGAACATGACCGAAATTCGGTATTTCTCAACCATTTGCCACCAGATACCCGCATCGGGTCGAATCGGCAAGCCCTCGTACATAACGGTCGCCATCCCCGCAATCAGTGGCCCATAGACAATGTAGGAGTGCCCAACCACCCAACCAATATCACTGGTGGCAAAGTAGGTCTCCCCAGCTTGCCCCATAAAAATGTGCTGCATACTCGCCGCCAACGCGACTGCATAGCCCCCGACGTCACGTTGCACCCCCTTGGGCTTGCCTGTCGTACCGCTGGTATACAAGATGTAGCTGGTATCAGTCGACGCCAGCCACTCGCAAGGCACATCCGCATCGCGGTGAGCGGCTGACACCACGGCGTAGTCAAGATCACGCTCTGCTTGAAGCGCCATCGCACTCAGGCCCCTGTCAACCAGTAACACCTTAGCCGGCTTGTGCGCGGCCAAGAGAATGGCCTCATCCAGCAGGGGTTTGTATGGCACGACCTTCCCGCCACGAGAACCTGCATCCGCACTCACCACCACTGTCGGGGTACAGTCGTCTATGCGGCTGGCAAGGCTCACACTTGCAAAGCCACCGAACACCACCGAATGAATTGCACCAATACGTGCGCACGCCAACATGGCGAACGTTGCCTCGGGAATCATGGGCATGTAGATCAAGACGCGATCACCTTTCCCCACCCCCTGCGCCTTCAACACACTGGCCATGGTCTTCACCTCGGCCAACAACTCACGGAAGGTGTAGGTACGCTCGGTATCGGTCTCGGTTGATACGAAAATCAGCGCGTTTCTGTCGGGGTGCGTCGCTGCGTGGCGATCGACCGCGTTATGGCATAGATTGGTTTGCCCGCCCACAAACCACTTAGCAAACGGTGGCTTGCTGTTATCACACACCACATCAAATGGGCGCTGCCAATCGATCAGGGTGGCCTGCTCGCGCCAAAAAAGTTCAGGTTGCTCCAGGGATTCCCGGTATACCGCTGCAAAGTCGCGTTCAGCGCTCATGTCTATCCTAGCCTCAAAGGGGGTAACCGCCGGCGTCTGCTAACTTGCAAATGCGCACGATCGACCAATCAATAAACCAAGCCTCCATTATTGGGACCTGTCTTGCAGGAGACTGACACCTGCGGCACGTGCAGAGGCTTGGGGCGGTCGATGCCTACCGTACCATGCCATCCACGCTTTGTTAACCCGGTTTATTAACCCGCTTTAATCAGCGCAAGTGCTTCTGAGAAATCGGGATGCTCAGCATCGCCCAACCACTCGAACGCGGCCATTTCAGTGGTGACAAGCTCAACGCCGTTACCTGCCAAACGGTCAAAAGCGGCGTCACTGTCACGCACATCGCGCGAGCCGCTCGCGTCGCTTACCACCCAAACCTCCAGCTCTTGCTCCACCAAACTCAGCGCGGTTTGGAGTAGACACACGTGCGCCTCGACGCCGGCTAATACGATCACGGGGCGGGTCATCTCAGGGGGCTCTTCAGCCGGCGCAGACTGGCGCAAATGCTTGGGCAGACTGCGCGCGTTCTTTCCATGCCCGGGCGTGCGCGCTACCGGCGGTTGCAGTCGCTGTAGCAGCCCCTCCGCACAGGCGTTGAAGGCGACCTTGTCCAAGGGTTGCGTGACCAATGAGGCCAAATCTGGCACGAATGGGCCCAATGCCGCGGCGCGCTGGGTGGTTGCCCAAACGGGAACGCCCATCAAGTGGGCTATGCGTGCCAATAACCGCGCCTTCCGGGTCACTCGCTCGCCGTCGTGAATCACGGGCATCAGCCGCGTTTGGTAATCGATAAGCACCAACTGACATTGATCTGCATCTAGTAACACGGAGCGTCCTTTCAAAATAAGCCTCTATTGTCAACCACCACTCAGGGTCTGCCCGACCTTGGCGTTCACCTAAGAGCCATTTCCACCAAAAAACATCAAAATGCCAGCCTAAGTGATTGATTAAATTATTTTTTAAGTTATTATTTCTGTATGAGAGACAGGCTAACCTTAGACACTTCGCGCTGGCGCATGGGCTTGGCCCTGCTCTTGGTGTGTGCCTTGTCAAGCCTGCCTAAGCTGACATGGGGCGCGAACGGTGAACCGACCGACACGCTGCGACAGTTCTTGAGCACCAAGGGTTTAATCGCCCGCTGGCACCCCAGCAACAAAGAAGGACTCAGCCTCTCATCTCAGGTGTCCTTGAATGCCATCGGCCTCATCGGCGTGCCCTATATTTGGGGTGGATCCAAAACAAGCTTGGGGCTAGATTGCAGTGGCTTGGTCCAAGCGGTCTTCAGGCAGACCGCTGGCATCCGTTTACCACGCGTGTCCTCTGAGCAAGCTGCCGCCTCGCAGCCCATAGACGTAGCGGACATGCGACCAGGCGATTTGGTGTTTTTCAACACCATGCGCCGCCCGTTTAGCCATGTTGGCATTTACGTCGGTGACGGGAAGTTTGTGCATGCGCCCAAGCCAGGCGCCCGTGTCCGGATCAGCGACATGCGTCGCAGCTATTGGACGCGCCGCTTCGAAGCCGCCCACCGCGTGGCAACGCCGCCGCTAGCCGAGCAAGCCTTCGCGGAAATCGAGCAACCATAGACAGGGGACGGCGGGCACAGCCCGCTTATCACCTTGCCTATTTACGACGCGTGGGTGGCAAATCGGTACAGCTGCCATGCGCGACCTCTGCCGCCATACCAATGCTCTCGCCTAGCGTCGGGTGTGGATGAATCGTTTTACCGATGTCCACCGCGTCCGCACCCATCTCAATGGCCAACGCAACTTCACCAATCATGTCGCCCGCATGCGTGCCGACCATCCCACCGCCCAGAATCTTGCCATGACCGTGCGCTTCTGGTGAGTCATCAAACAGCAGTTTGGTGACGCCCTCATCGCGACCATTGGCAATCGCACGGCCCGATGCCGTCCAAGGGAAAAGACCCTTTTTAACCTTAATCCCCTGCGCTTTGGCTTGGTCCTCGGTCAAACCAACCCAAGCCACCTCCGGATCGGTATACGCCACACTCGGTATGACCCGTGCGTTAAAGGCCGCGCTGGCTAATTCGGCATTACCCTGTAGTTCGCCAGCAATGACCTCGGCGGCCACATGCGCCTCGTGTACGGCTTTGTGCGCCAACATCGGTTGCCCGACGATATCGCCGATCGCAAAAATGTGACCCACATTGGTACGCATCTGAATGTCAACGTCGATAAAACCCCTATCCGTCACGGCGATACCCGCTGCGTCTGCGCCAATTTTTTTACCATTTGGAGATCGACCCACGGCCTGCAACACCAGGTCGTAGGTCTGTGGCGCTGGCGCACCCTCGCCCTCAAAGGTGACCTCAATACCCTCAGCCGTGGCACGTGCCGCCACCGTTTTGGTTTTCAACATGATGTTGTCAAAACGGTCTGCGTTCATTTTTTGCCACACCTTCACCAGATCGCGGTCTGCGCCCTGCATCAGGCCATCCATCATCTCGACCACGTCCAGGCGTGCACCCAACGTCGAATACACCGTACCCATTTCCAGGCCAATAATGCCGCCGCCCAAAATCAGCATGCGTTTAGGGACTGACTTGAGCGCCAGTGCGCCCGTGCTGTCAACCACGCGCGGATCTTCTGGCATGAAGGGCAAACGCATCGCCTGCGAGCCTGCCGCCACGATGGCGCGCTTAAAACTCAGCGTGCGCTTCACGCCCGTCAACGCCTGCGCCGAGCCCTCGGTCTCAGCTACCTCCAACTGGTGAGAGCCCACAAAATTGCCCACGCCACGCACAATCTCCACCTTGCGCATTTTGGCCATTGCAGCCAAGCCACCAGTCAGCTTGCCAATGACGTTCTCTTTGTGTGTACGCAGCTTGTTCAAGTCCACCTCGGGCGCGCCGAAGCTAATGCCCAAGGCATCAAAGTGCTTGACCTCGTCCATCACCGCCGCCACGTGCAACAGCGCCTTAGACGGGATGCAGCCAACATTCAAGCAAACGCCCCCAATCGTGGCATAGCGCTCCACCACAATGACTTTTAAGCCCAGGTCGGCGGCACGGAATGCAGCCGAATAGCCACCCGGGCCACCGCCCAAAACCAACAAGTCGCAGTCGGTATCGCTGGGCGCATCGACCGCCACCGCGGGCGCTCTTGCGGCTGCCGCTGCGGGCACGGCTGCCTTTGCCTCTGGTGCGGCTGTGGTGTGTGCTGCGGTCGCAGCCGCTGCTGGGATGGCCGCATCCACCTGCGCTTCCACTTGTAGCAACACGGAACCCTTGGTGACTTTGTCACCGAGCTTGACAGTCATCGCCTTGACCACGCCTGCGTGGCTAGACGGAATTTCCATGGATGCCTTGTCTGACTCCACGGTCACCAAAGACTGGTCAACGGCGACGGTATCCCCGACGTTAACCAAGACCTCAATAACGGCAACCTCGTCAAAGTCGCCAATGTCAGGGACCTGTACATCAATCAATGCCATATCAGCTCCTTACAAGCAACACGCGACGGAAGTCCGCCAAGATTTGGCCGAGATAGGCGTTAAAACGCGCCGCCGCAGCCCCGTCGATCACGCGGTGATCCCACGACAAAGAGAGCGGCAACATCAAGCGAGGCTGGAAGGCCTTCCCGTCCCATACCGGCTCAGTGGTCGAACGACACACGCCCAAAATAGCAACCTCTGGCGCGTTGATGATGGGCGTAAAGTACCGTCCACCAATGCCGCCCAAGCTAGAAATGGTGAAGCAGGCACCCGTCATATCTGCAGGGCCCAACTTGCCATCTCTGGCTTTCTTGGCCAACTCGCCCATTTCTTGGCTTATCTGGAGCACCCCTTTTTTATCGGCGTCTTTGATCACCGGGACCACCAAGCCATTCGGCGTGTCGGCGGCAAAACCAATGTTCACGTACTGCTTCATCACCAGCTGCTCGCCGTCCAGCGAGCTGTTGAACTCGGGAAACTTCTTCAAGGCCGCGACACAGGCCTTGATGAGGAAGGCCAGCATCGTGACCTTCACCCCTGATTTCTCATTTTCCTTGTTGGTCGAAACACGGAATGCCTCTAACTCGGTAATATCCGCATCATCGTGATTGGTCACATGAGGAATCATCACCCAGTTGCGGTGTAAATTAGCCGCGCTAATTTTCTTAATGCGCGAGCGTTCAATGCGCTCAACAGGACCGAACTTGGCAAAGTCCACTTTGGGCCATGGCAGCAAGCCCAGCGCCGCACCCGAGTCGCCGGCGCCTGAGGTTGCACCCTGCGCAGTCGTCTTCGCCGCCCCGCTCATCACGGCGCGGGTAAATTGCTGCACATCGGTTTGCGTGATACGCCCTTTTGCGCCCGAGCCTTTTACTTCTGCCAAGGGCACGCCCAGTTCGCGCGCAAACTTGCGTACGGACGGCGAGGCATACGGCAGGCTCCCCGACGGCGCGACCGTCGGGTTGTGCGCGGCCACGCTCGCCGACGATGCCACCGGCGGCG
>JGI20153J14295_10001981_pt1 | contig 15131 bp, 12 predicted proteins | sample COG_03_FD_14295 | JGI IMG/M metagenome (IMG submission 14295) | reverse complement strand
ATTCAAGCTGAGCCGGGCCTGAAAGGTTTGCCCTACCTACTTGCCACTTAAGTAACGTGAAAAACTATTATTTTGTAAATTTTACCCCGACCCTAAATATTCTGATGCCTATATCAAGGCCAACTGGTCAACTTTCCAGCAACCCGGTGAGCGAAAGGTCGACTTCGCCATCGCTGGCATTACGCGCACCCTGAACATGCGCATCAAAGTGGACCCGGACACGGCTTCCAAACAGGTACGCTTCAAGGTCTACCCAAACAACTGGCTCGCACGCATGTTCCTGCCGACCCTAAACCTCACCTACACACCCGACCGACAGCTGCTCCGCTTTGAGGGTTACTCGAACCTGATACCCGCCAAAGGCAAGGGCAATCAAGTTGTGATCGATTTTGTCTACCATGAAACGGACGCTGTACTATCGCGCCCCCTTGAAGCATGGCTCCCTGCAGCGGCTGCACAAGTTGTCGCCGCGAGCAATTCCGGGGACAGTGTACCTAATTCGAGCTGAGGTTTGCTTGGACAATCCCAGGGAAAATCTGCCTGGCCTGACCGTATCATCTGTACTCACGCTACAAGGTGCCTGCTTTGCCGGCATACCCACGACCCTCTGGAAAGGTGGGTCAGCTACATTCGCACATCGTTGCGGGTGGTGAACGCCGGACTCTGATGCGCCGACCCAGAGACACAGGCTGTCCACGAAAGGGTCACTGACCCCCTGGGTGAGCAGGCAACAATGCTGCCGGTCAGCCTTCCCTGATTCATGTCGGCATCGCCAGAAACTGTCTTGAGCAGAGGCACCCGCCTCAACTGTCAGCTCCCTCTGCTCCATCCAGAGACTATACTGTAACGATGCTACACCCGTACGCGGGCATCTTTCGTTCCGTATAGGCATGCGTTAAGGTAACTTCAGCTTTCCCCGGACCCAATGAGCAAAACCATGCTGAAACTGATGATTCAAGGCGTGCTGTTAGCGCTACTCACAACCGGCACAGTCCAGGCTGCAACCAGATGCCTGCCCGATGATGCAAGCCTGCCGGCAACGTGGACAAAGAACTACCCTGCCCATCGAATCATCGGCAACCTCTACGCCGTCGGTGGCGCTGACCTTGCATCATTCCTGATCACCACAGACGCTGGACTCATCCTGGTCAATACAGGGCTGGAGGATTCTACCGAGGACCTTCGCACCAATATGGAAACGTTAGGATTCAAGCTGGAGGATATCAAGCTACTGTTAACCACCCAGGCACACTTTGACCACGTCGCAGTGTTTGCAGAAATTCAGGCAATGACAGGCGCACCCATGTGGGCGACAGCCCCTGATGCGCCCATCCTCAAAGACGGTGGCACCAGCGACCCGCACTTCGGTCACTGCCTGGAATTCAGGTTCAAACCGATTCAGGTCGATCGCATACTAGCAGACGATGAGACCTTCACGCTTGGCAACACAACCATTCGCACACACCTGCACCCGGGCCATACGGAAGGCAGCGCCAGCTACTCCTTCGCCGTTCGCGAGAATGATCGCGACTATCAGGTACTGATCGCCAACATGGGCAGCATCAACGACGGTAAAAAGTTGCTGATCAATCCGACCTATCCTGTTGTGGCCAGTGACTTTGCGACGACCTACAGAAAGCAACTGGACATGGACATTGATGTCTGGGTAGCCTCTCATGCAAGTCAATACGGCCGCGACAAAAAGTACCAACCAGGCCAAGCCTACGATCCTGACAGGTTTGTCGATCCCGACGGATTCAAGCTGGCGGTTGAGCGACTTCGGCAGATTTTCTTCGAACAACTTCGGGCCGAAATTATGGGATCCGATTGATTAACGACCTGCGCTCCAAACAGCCACCACCTGGATAACATGAGTGTTCTGCGGGCCCATTGAACACACATGCAGACCACGCGCGCTCAAAGTCCACTGACCCTGCTGGAAGCATACAATCTGCTAACTACTGCGTAGACCAGACTTCATATCAAGGAGTAAGGTTATGCGTTGCCCAGAGTGCGAAGCGTTTTTCGAAATTGCTTTTTGGCCAGACTGACATTTATTTCCAGCTGCCTCTGGATCATTCGCATACCCAGGTCGGCGCCCTGTTGGGCGACCCGGAGTTGAAGATAAGGAAATAAACCACATTTTCTGAAAAACGGTCAAGTGTGGTAATTGCTGATGTGCAGTCAAATTTATGCCCCCCTGACGTGGTAATCCTTTAGATGGTCAATGTCTGTCATGGCCTAACAGCAATACCTTTCCGGCCTGGATAGGGCTGCAGGTACCAGAGCTTGGCTTGGAAATGCCCCTGCGAGCCATCGGCAGCGGTTATGCTGATTAGTCGATATTGTGATTGGTCGCCGGCATATATGGTTTTGCCGCGGCAATCTGATGACCCTCACCCCGGTTCGCTCGCATTACTTGTGATGCATGTCAGGTAACAACTCGTTTTCTCTTTGACCGGCGGTTAAATGGCCCTGGCGCTGCTACAATGCAGCGGCTTTAATCCAGACAATTAAGCTGAATATCTTCATATGTCTAAGTACTAATGCAGCGCCGTTGCCGGTGCTTCACATGTACCGGGACCGGCAAATCAAGTTCAGAGGCATGGCATAAACAGCCGTGAATGCCGTTAGACCGGTCAGTCCGGCTTTAGAAAATCAAGTTAGTAATTTATTCAATGAACAGCTACGGGAGAATAATTTCATGTCTATTCGTCTCAACGATATTGCACCAGACTTCTCTACAGATTCGACCTCCGGCAAGCTCACTCTGCACGAGTGGATTGGCGACCATTATGCGATTCTGTTCTCGCATCCAAAAGACTTTACGCCAGTGTGTACCACCGAGTTTGGCGCTGTTGCCCAACTTGCACCGGAGTTCGCGAAACGTAACACCAGGGTGATGGGCGTGTCTGTTGACAGCGTTGAAGAGCACAAGAAATGGAAGCGTGACATTGAGGCTTTTTCTGGCGCGCCTGCGGATTTCCCGATCATTGATGATACCTCGCTGCAGGTAGCTAAACTGTACGACATGTTGCCAGCCGACGCTTACTTGCCAGATGGCCGTACCCCGGCAGACAGCGCCACTGTCAGAACAGTATTTATCATTGGTCCGGATAAAAAGGTTCGTCTGACCATGTCTTATCCGATGTCTGTCGGGCGTAACTTTGCAGAAATTTTGCGTGCCCTGGATGCGATCCAAATGACTGACGGCGCACCTATTGCAACACCTGCAAACTGGGTGCCCGGGCAGGATGTGATTGTTGGCTTAGGGCTGAATGACGCGCAGGCGAAGGAAAAGTTCGGTCAACTTGATATCAAACTACCTTACCTACGCTTGACGAAAGCCCCGGAAAAGTAACATTCAAGTATCCTCTGCTCGGCATGATCAGCGAATGCCGACTAGGGGCGAGGGCTTTTCTGCTGCTCTGTGATATATGACAGGTGGCTCATTAATCGCGGATCTGCTTTGCCGCGAGCAGGGTCCATTGAGTATCTTGACAGGAAGTCGAGGCAAGCAAATGCTGCTGTATATTGTATTCTTCAGCCTGGCGGGTAGTGTGCTTTCAGTTGGCTCTGCGGCCTTGTTTTTATTATTTCCGAAGAGCATTCGCAAGGTACTCGTGCCGTGCCTTATCAGCTACGCCACCGGCACGCTGCTTGGTGCAGCGTTCCTCGGCATGATCCCCGCTGGACTGAAACACGCTCCAGCGTTTGCGGTGTCGTCCACTGTGCTGGCCGGGATAGTGCTGTTTTTTGTGTTGGAGAAACTGGTGCTTTGGCGTCATTGCCACGATGGCGACTGCGAAGTACACAGCCGCGCTGGTCCCTTGATCTTGATTGGTGACGCCTTTCACAATTTTGTTGACGGTGTAGTGATTGCGGCTGCCTTCCTGACCTCGGTGCCGTTAGGCATTGCCGCTTCGTTGGCGGTGATCGCCCATGAGATTCCGCAGGAAGTCGGCGATTTTGCGATCCTCCTCGACAGCGGTTACTCCCGACGAAAGGCCTTGATTCTCAATACCCTGTCAGCCTCCTCGACACTGCCTGGCGCTCTGATTGCCTATTTCTGGCTCGATGAAATGAGCGGCGCGGTGCCCTATATTCTGGCGATTTCTGCGGCGAGTTTCATTTATATTGCAACGGCCGACCTTATTCCAGGGCTGCACCGGGAAGTCACCGGAAATGCCGTGTGGAGACAACTCCTGTTGCTGTTGGCAGGCGTTGGTACCATAGCTGTTTTTCACCATGGAGGGTGAGACGTGAACTCTCTCACTGCAGATGATATCAGTGTTCTCAGGACCGCGCTTGAGGATGAATACCATTCCTGGGCGACCTATGATCAGGTCATTACCGACTTCGGTGAGGCGCGCCCCTTCAACAATATCCGTGATGCGGAGGCGCGTCACATTGAAGCACTGTGCACGTTATTCTCACGCTACGGATTGGCCATCCCACAGAATCAGTGGCCTGGCAACGTTGTCCGCTATGACAGCTTACACGCTGCCTGCGAGGCAGCTGTCGCGGCGGAGACAGCCAATGTCGAAATGTACAAAAGACTGATCAGCCAAACCCAGCGTCCTGACATCCTTGAAGTGCTGCGTAAACTTCAAGCGGCATCACAACAGCGACACCTGGTTGCATTTCAGCGTTGCGTGGATCGTATCGCCGATGGGCGAGGTGGTCAAGGTAATCGGGGTGGTCCGGGTAGTCGAGGTGGTCCTGGTGGTCGAGGCGGCCCGGATGGCCGAGGTAGTCCAGGTGCTTAAGGCGGTAAAACCAATGCAGACTGCGTCTCTCTGTAAACTTTAGAACAGCGATTTTGCCATGAATGGAGAGGGGAATGAGAAAAGATAGCGCGGTACTACGTAACTTGTTGATCCTTGGCGGAACAATAATCTCACTGGTGATCGTTTCGGTTTTGATTGCTCGATACATACTTTAGCTAGCTGGAGGATTAGTGATGAAAAGACTCTGTTTTCTATCGCCGGATGTGGTTCATGCGCGTCAGGTAGTTGATGATTTAAAAAATAACGGAATACCTGAGCAGCATATCTACGTGCTTGCCAAGTTCGGTGTCGAGCTTGAAGACTTACCTGATGGTGGGCCGGAATCAGATGATTTTCTACCTGCCTATAAACGCGGCCTGGAGTTAGGCGGCGCAACGGGGCTGTTGCTCGGTTTATCAGCGCTGGCCTTTCCTCCCGCCGGTATGGTGGTAGGCGGTGGGCTGGTTCTGCTCGTGGGGCTCTGGGGTGCAGGTATAGGCGGTATGCTGACAGGCATCGCCGGTGGTGCCTTCTCAAGTTCCAGACTTAAGTCATTTGAATCAGCGATAGATCAAGGCCAGATATTGATAATGGCAGATGTGTCTGTAAATGATGTGAAGAAATTTGAAGGGATTATCAAACGGCTTGACCCGGAAGTTGAGGTCAGCGGTATTGAACCACCGGCAAAACTCATTCCATGAAGCGAGGCAAGGTACGCATCGCTATCACGGCAATGTACCGCTGCGGTGGGTGGCCTGTCGCCGTTAGCGTCGTGCTGCCAGCCAGTTTTTCTGCTGCAGCATCACCTGCCGGGTAGCCGCCAGCACCGACAGGTTTTTATTGATATGGCCGTCGCGGCCAAGGTTGTCCAGTTGTGCATAGAACCAGAACTGCACCGCAAAGGCTGCTGCACCGCGCAGGGCCTGAACCCGGCCGAGAAACGCCAGCCAGGTTGGAAACAGTGACAGCTGGTTTTCAAACCGTGGTAGCTCGTCGAGGCCCGCCAGCAGTTGCGCGGGGGCATCGGTGACCACACACATGGGCCTGCCGAGACCAATCAGGTCAGCGCCGCCAGAGTTGATGGCCTGCTCCATGACATCCCGGCGCCGAAAGCCGCCGATCACCATCAGCGGAATGTTGACTTTTTCCTGCATGGCGACGGCGAAGTCCACAAAGTAGGCTTCACGCATCAATGTTGACTGCGCCACATGCTGGTCTTCCTCGGCCTCTGCGCCGGCAATCCCCAGCAACTTGGGTTGCTCGTAGGTACCGCCAGAGACTTCGATCAGATCAACGCTGGCCTGCTCCAGTCATTGTGCTACCTGGACGCTGTCTTCAAAATCAAACCCGCCTTTCTGGAAATCCGCGCTGTTGAGTTTAACGGCGACGGGAAAGTCCGGTCCCACGGCATCACGTACAGCCTTCACCGCAGCCAGCAGGGCGCGGGCGCGGTTCTCCAGGGGACCGCCGTATTCATCTGTGCGCAGGTTGGTGCGCGGGCTTAAAAACTGTGACATCAGGTAACCGTGGGCGGCGTGTATCTGCACCCCGGTGAATCCAGCTGCCTTGCAGGCGCCTGCGGCCATGCCAAAGCGCTGGATGATGTCTTCTATCTCGGCCGCGGTGAGTGCCACGAAAAATTTGGGGTCGGAGTAAAAATTCCCGGTGAGCAGTGGCGGAGAGTTCCTCTAGCCCACCAAGATTAGTTTTTACTCCGACCCCAAATATGCAGAGCCTCTTTGCTCAGCGCGTGACTTGCACGGACAGAAACAGGCTGCGCCCAGAACCAGGCAATCGTTCCCCCAGACCGACGTCGCCAGCAGCAACCCGGTTATAGCCCCCAAGATGCTCGCTGTATTGGCTGTCAAACAGGTTCTCGATACCTGCCAAAAGGGTTAAGTCCGGTGTTGGTTGCCAGTGACTGCTGAGGTCGAAAAGTGTATATCCACTCGTCGGGATCTCTGAGTTTGATTCGGAGACTCGACTCTGGCGATGATGATAGGTGCTTTTAAAGTTTATGCCCCAGCTTCTACGCTGGTAGTTCATTCCCAGCATCAATCGTGGTGGCGCGAGACGGTAAAGCTGGTCGTCGATGTCACGGCGCTCACCTCGATTCACCGTTAAACTGCCATTGAGGCCGAGCGACCGGTTGAGTTGGTAGCCAAAATCCATGTCGAATCCGTACAAGCGAGCATCGACATTGTTAAATTGCAACGGCGTTGAATCGCCATTCATATTCGAGACCTGCTCCACCACCGAATCGATAATTCCCGGCGTGGTATCGAAGGGTATACCCTGAATGTAATTACTGATGCCAGTGATATACACCGTTGGTCGAACATAGCCATTCCCCCACAACAAGTCCACGCCAGCATCCAGGGTCGTTGCCGTCTCGTAGTTGAGGTTTTGATTGCCAACATAAGTATTGCCATCCGCAAGTCCTGCACTGGCAGCAGTCGGCAGCCAGGCAAACCGCTCGACATAATCAGGCGCGCGGTTTCGACGGGACAAAGACAGACGCCAGTTAGCGTCCCCCTGTACTCGCCAGACGCGTGCCAGGGCATCAACTGTAGTCGCCTGCCATTGGCGGCTGGCGCCATTGAATGCGAGCGCCAGGCTCGCAGGCATGGCAGGGACGGCAGGCCCTGTTGATGCCCGCCCAGCCTCGGCGTTGTGCCCGTCTACTCTGACGCCCAGCAGAAAGCGCCAATCATTGAGCGATGGTTGAATTTGCAGGTACATGCCAGTGCGCTTTAAGACGATTGCTGGCAGACTCTGCAGAACAAAACCTGGGCTATTGGGGTTGCCGATACTGGCAGATTTATCCGCCAGTTGGGTGTCCAGCCCCGCCTTGAACAGGCCCGCTGCTGTCGGCATATCGATCTTGACGCTGCCAACCCAGGTAGTTGCATCGGTCAAGGTTCGACGATATAGGGCCGGATTCGCAGGTGCCGGTCGCAAGGCGAAATTATTCATACCATGGGCGATATCCGCGTAGCCTGCAGATGCTGTGACATTGATGTCGCCAAAATTGGATGCCCAGCCGAGGCGGGCAAAATCGGCGTCGACATACTCGATATCCATGCCGAAGGGAGGATTGCCCGTCGGTCCTGTGGCGTGATGTCGAAATTCAACGTCGTATGTCGACGACCCGCTTTGCATACCGCCAGCCAGTCCATAGACCTGACGATCAAAGGCGCTGCTGGCGATGGTGCCTGCGGGAAACTCCGTGTTCTGACCGTGTTCATCAGAAAACAGCATGTGTCCCCGATATCGATCGTTAGCCATGCCGGCAATCCCGCCGACAGCCTGGCTACCGTTGTTGCCACGGCCGCTGGCCGTCAGGTCATAGTGACCCTCGACCTTGCTGGTAGCCTGAAATGGCACCTGCTTCAACACGGCGTTGACGCCCCCGACTAATGCAGGGCCAAACTCCAGGCCGGGCGTGCCGCGACTGACTTCGATTTTTTCCACCAGTACAGGGGGCGCATAGTGGAGGGGCGGATCCATCATATTCGGACCACCGGATTCAAACCGCTGACCATTCAACGTGGTGCCGATTCGGCTACCGAACACGCCGCGATAGGCGACCTGGCCCGACAGGCCGCCATTGTTAATCAGCGCAGCGCCGGGCATCTGGCCGACGAGAGCCGCGATATCCGTCACGGGTATGGGCTGGTCAGCCATGTCCGTCAAGTTTGAAAATACTGGCAGGCGTTTGCCTGTGACCACAATGACTTCTTCGAACACGCCGTCGCTGGCATAGATGCTGAGGCTGACATTCGTTAGCGCCATAGCAATGACCACGCTCAGACGCGTGGGAAATTTTTGAACACTCACGGGCTATCTCCGTTGATGAATTAGCGCAGCAGTTGCGCAGTTAAAAAGGCTCTATTAAAAAGGCTGATTAACTGATCAACGGGGGTCCTCTGGGAGGTAGGCGGCCGCCACGAAATCGGCTATATGGGAGAATTGGCGCAATGGCATTGGGCAGGTAGGAGGTCGTGAAATTGGCCCCGATTGATGGGCTGTCTGGCAGTGCAACCGCTGCAACCGCTGCAAAGGGACAAAGCTGGTTGCTGTTGGCGTGTTGGCCTTCATCAGTCTGTGATTGCTCGGCGTGCTGGCTATCGGAGAAACGTCCGGTATCAAGATCGAGCCAGACGTTGCGGCCACCGACGCCTGAACACATTGTGATTACGATCTGACCGAGCGCGTTGTCTCGCGCCATCATCATACCCTGAGGCAGAAGCGCAGGCACGAGCAGCAGCAAAATCGCGAACTGCGTGATCACCGAACGAAATTTGCTTGAAACCTTTGTCACAAGTTAATGATCGAGAGTCTGGTAAAGGAGACCAGAGTTTATTCTACTAGGATGTATAATTGTAATTATTTTACAAATATAACCCCTCGATTTGAGATTCCTCTCACCTTTGTCATGGTCCTAATTTCCAGGGTGTCAGTGACACCTCTGAATGATCAGCAATACTCATTGATTGCTCCATAATCGGTGCTGAGGTTGTGTTGGGCGGGGGGGGGATTGCCAAATAGGGTGTATTGCTACGGATCTTGGGGTATTCGGTTAGTGTTCGCTAATCCGCACATTTCCACATATAGTTACTGTCAGTCACGGGTGTGTTCGCCGCCGCCGACAACTGCCGATACTGATCACCCACACCGGGCATCTCGATTTTGATGACATCGGCGCCAAAGTCAGCGAGCATCGTTGCTGCCACGGGACCGGCAATCCAGCTACCGACATCCAGGACCTTGAGTCCGGCAAATAAAAACCCTTCACTCATACTGTGGTTCCTTAAGTTCTGGTTTTTGCTTTAAACACTCGTTCTAGCAAGCGTTTCGCAAATCGTTGTTTGAATCTGCAGCCTGGCCCACCCGCAAAAAAATCGACTTCATCCTTGCCTGCCACCGCCGCGACAGTTATANCGCCGTTGGCGTGATAGCCGCCACCGACTGGCCACGGGTATGCCAAAGAATCACCACCATGGCGAGTAACAACGGCATGCAAACGTACAGCAGCGCGTGCCAACCATAGGACAATAGAATGTAGCCTGAACCCAGCGCGGCCATGGCCTGCAGCGAAAAGATCAGAAAGTCATTGAGCGCCTGCACCTTAAACCGTTCTGCTGGCTGATAGGTGCTGGTTAGCAGGGTCGTGCCGCCCAAGAACAGAAAGTTCCAGCCAATGCCCAGTAGCACTAACGATATCCAATAGTGCAGCAAATGGCGATCAACATAAGCGACACACAAACAGGCGACCATCAGCACCAGCCCCANCAAGATCACGCGCGTCGGCCCGACGCGATCGATCAGCAGGCCACTGAACAGTGAGGGCAGGAACATCGCCATGACATGGCTTTGGATCACCCAGGTGGTGTCGCTGAGATTNAAATGGTCGATCTGGTGCATGCTCACCGGCGTGGCAGTCATAATCAGACTCATGATCGCGTAGGCCACCGCACCCGCGCTGGCGGCCAGCAGAAAGGTTGGTTGCGCCATGATTCTAGGCAGCGGGCGTTGTGGCGCATCGATAGCTTTAATTTCCAGCGGCATATTTTCGTAAAACGCCAGGACCAACACGCTGATGCTCATGAGCAGGCTCAAACCCATAAAGGAGCCGCTGAACTCACCCCAATCGGACCAATTGTGCAACCGCTCGGCGACCCAGGGCCCCAGCCACGCCGCCGCTACACCGGCCAACATGAGAATAGACAAGGAGCGACCTAATTTATCTGCAGGCACGGTCTCAGCGACGGCAAACCGGTATTGCTGAATAAATGCGTTGTTGCTGCCAATTAGAAAGGTGGCGGCGCAGAACAACCAGAAGGCTTCGATCGAGATGGCATACGCCGCCAGTAACCCAGCCCCGGTGGCCGACACCGCCGATGCCAGAAAGCAGCGCTTGCGGCCGAACCGACTCATCAGCAGGGCCGCCGGAATAGCAGAGATGGCGACACCGACGATCATAAACGCGATGGGCAGTGTGGCGAGGCCGGGGTCGGTGGCCAAATGTGCGCCAACAATGCCCCCGAGCAGCACGACAATCGGTGCCCCACATTGGGCAAAGACCTGCGCCAGCGTCATGACACTCAGGGTTTTATACATAGACAGGCTCTGCGGTTCACTGGCTGACTCACGGGATGTTTAAAAAACACCCTCTTGATATCACATCCGTGGCGGCAGGGGAATCAGCACTGAGGTTCGCGACTTGTAAGCCTGGTATTCAGGATCACTGCCCCAGCGCTTATTGGCACTGGCTTCAAGCATGCGCACACCGCTGACGTAGTTGAGCAGAACGAAGACAAATATCGGCGATATTAGCGTCGCCAGCTGCCAGCCTGACAGGGCTGGCAAGGCCACTAGGGCAACACCCACCCATAGGATAATCTCGCCGAAATAGTTGGGGTGGCGCGACCACGCCCACAAGCCGGTGGTAATAAAGCGCCCGCCCGCCTCGGGGTTGCGGCGAAACTGGCGTTTCTGAGCATCGGCGACCACTTCAATCACAAAGCCCAATAACCAAAGACTGGTGCCCACCAGGGCAAAGATACCCAGTGGTGCCTGGGCGATGGAGGTCATCGCCGCCAAACCGGCCGACAACGTCACAAAAACCCACAAGCCCTGCAGCGTCCAAGTCATCAGGAACTGCATGGGCAACGTCTTCATGCGCGTAAACCGCCGATCAAAGCCATCGGCGCGGACCCGCGAAAATAAAAATGTCGATAGTCGAATCGCCCAAATGCCCACCATCAGGGCGATCAAACCGCCGCGCCAGTCCAGATAAGGGTTTGCGATGACAACCAGGGCAATCAATGACAGGTAAGTGATGCCACCGGTCAAGTCGTAAAAATGTTCCGTTTGGTACAGATAAGATGGGATAAACACCACCCATTGAACCGCAAAGGCGATCACGGCGCAGAGCGCAAACACCGGCACGCCGGCCAGCGTGACGCTATTGTGACTACCGGCGAAGGCGATAAAACCACCGACGAGTAGCGCCACCAAAATCCCGACGACAGATTGAATTGTGACTGGCTTCATTCTTTGACCTCTTTTTATTGTTAACGACTATTCACGTTTTTAACGGTTATTAACGGTTATTGAAATACTAACTTGAGCTTGCCAGTTATCTTTACCACCAATCAACAGCCAGTTTGTTCTTATCTACCTAGAATACAGATTATCTTTTACGATGCCAGCGCTCCTGTTGGTTCACCACCAATCCTGTCATATGTCATGCTTCGACCGGGCTTTTCTCGTACAATCATCGGACCCTTAAAGAATAAGCTATTCATGTTGCAGCTCTTGCAGTCAAACAGCATGGCCACCCTGGTCGATGTGTTTTGTGCCCGCACCCGCGACCAGGTTGCGGACCCCTTCGAGCCCGCCGTGGTGTTAGTCCAGAGCTACGGTATCGGCCAATGGTTGAAGTTTCAGACCGCTGAGCGGGCCGGTATTGCGGCCAATATTGACTGCCGGTTACCGGCAGATTTTATTTGGCAACTGTATCAATGGCTGTTACCTAGCGAAGGGCTTGAGGCCCGCAGCTATTTTCAGCGAGAACAGCTCACCTGGCATGTGATGCAACTTCTCGAGGCCCAGGATGATGAGGTCTTTGCTCCCATCAAGCATTACCTGAATGGCGATGGTGACCCGCAGCTTCGACGCTTCCAACTCGCCGCCCAGATCGCTGACTTGTTTGACCAGTACTTGGTGTATCGGCCAGATTGGATTCAGCAGTGGGAGTCAAACCAGCCAGACACTCTGCTAGACACTCTACCAGACCCTCTGTGGCAAGCCCCACTGTGGCGACTGTTACGGGCGGGTACCACCGAGGCCCACCGCGCAGACTTACATCAACTGTTGATGGCGGTCTGCGCGAACCTGACAAAGCGACCACAGCAACTGCCACAGCGCATCTCTATCTTTGGCTTATCGGCTTTGCCGCCCATGCATCTGGCGACATTCCAAGCCCTTGGCCAGTGGCTGGAAGTTGACATTTATTTTCTCAACCCCTGCGCCCATTACTGGGGCGATATTGTCTCTGAAAAAGATCTGGCACGCCGTTCTGTTCGGCAATTGAGCCAAACCAGCCCCGCCACCGCCGATGAAGAATTTCTGGAAGTGGGCAACCCACTGCTGTCTTCCATGGGCAAACAGGGGCGCGAGTTCTTCGAGTTGCTGATTGAGGCCGAGGCACTGCAAAGCGCTGAAGCATTCGCGCCACGGGCAGAACACAGCGCCCTGGCCGCCATACAGAATGACGTGTTGAACCTTGAATACGGTGGTGCTTTTGGCAGCGCGGCCGAGGGTGCGGAGAATAGTGCACCTGGCCAGCTGCCCATCGATGCCGCTGACCGGTCTATTCAGATTCATAACTGCCATAGCAAGTTGCGCGAAATCGAAATTCTGTTTGATCAACTGCTGGGGATTTTTGCAGCGCGGCCAGACATCAAACCCAGCGATGTTATTGTCATGACCCCTGACATTGCCGAATACTCAGCCTATATTCAATCTGTCTTCAAAGACCAGCTTTACTACGCCCTCGCTGACCGAGGCCTGTCGCAAGAGTCAACCATTCTACTGGCCTTTGAGACACTGTTAGCCCTGCCTGAATCGCGCCTCACCAGCACCGACATCATGGATTTGTTAGAAGTGCCAGCCATCGCGCTCAAGCTCGATTTGGCAGAGGCTGATCTGGTTTGCATCGGTGGTTGGATCAGAGATACCAATATTCGCTGGGAGTTCAGCGGCGCGGATAAGACCAATCGCTGGCAGCTACCCGCCACCGAAAGCAATACCTGGACCTTTGGCCTTGAGCGGCTATTGCTGGGCTACGCCATGGAGGCAGAACAGGGCCTGCACCAGAATCGCTTACCTTTTGATATCGCCGCCGGCGACGGCGAGCTACTCGGCAAGCTCTGCGACTTCATTAATCTGTTACAGACTTATCGAATGCGTCTGGCAGAACCCCAGAACACGGCAGACTGGGTGAATAGCGTGAATCAAATGATTCTCGATTTTTTCACCCCGCAAGGCGACGAAGAGCTGGATATTGACGCGGTGCGTGAAGCCTTATTACTACTTCGCGACCAAACCACTGCGGCAGCCTTCGAGCAACCCATGAGCGCGCGCCTGCTACGCCACTGGCTTGGCGCGCAGCTCGCGCAACCGCGCCCGGCCCGCGGCTTTTTGTCTGGCGGCATAACCTTTGCGACGCTGGTACCCATGCGCAGCATTCCCTTTAAGGTGGTTTGCCTGTTGGGCATGAACGACAGCGCCTACCCGCGCAAGGACAACGCCGCGAGCTTTAACCTCATGGCGCACGACGCTTATCGCAAAGGTGATCGATCGCGACGGGTTGACGATCGCTATCTGTTTCTGGAGGCCCTGTTAGCCGCGCAAGACTATCTGTACATCAGTTATGAAGGCCGCAGCGTCAAGACCAATAAAGATAAGCCACCATCGGTACTGGTGAGTGAACTGACCCATTATCTGAGCGCAGTGTTTCACCAAGATTTCGTCACCCAACATCCTTTACAGCCGTTCAGCCCAGCTTACTTTGACCCAAAGTTGCCCGAACTACAGAGCTTTCAAAACCGGTGGTACGACGCGCTGCGAGATAATGCCGGCGCAGCACCGGACGCCATCGCCACAGCAGACGCAGCGGCGCCTGCCTACCCCAGTTTCATTGATACCGTGCTGGCCGATGATCAGGCATTAATGCCTGCGAATTTACACCAGCTGCAACAGTTTTTTCGCAACCCCGCCCGGTTTTACCTGAATCAACGTCTGGGCATTTATTTTCCAGCCGAAGATGAGGCCTTGGCCGATGCCGAACCCTTCAGCCTCGACCCACTGACCCGATACCATATTACCGATACGGCGCTGCAGACCCTCGTCGACGGTGAGTCTGTGGAGCACTGGCGCCAACAAATCAGCGCTAGCGGTGCCCTGATGCCAGGGGCGATGGGCGAACAAGTATTGAACCAGCAATTGAGCCGGGCGAAGCAGGTGCACGAGGCATTGGATGTGGCGCCTATGCGCAGCTTGCAAGCCCATTTAACCCTGCAGGTTCCCCTTGAGTCGGGCACAGCGATTGCTCCGGGCAACCACAAAGAACTGTTAACATTGACCATTAACGGCACCATCGAGCATCTCCAGGGCGCAACCGTTTTACACTATCGGGCAGCCACTCAACGCCGCCGACAAACCCTCAATGCCTGGATCGAGCACTTGTTTCTGAATGCACTGGATCAGGGTCCCTATGCGAGTCGACTAATTTCTCTGGGGCCCAATAACGTGGTTGAGTACCGACTTGTAGCACTGGCACCCGCCCTCGCT
>JGI20153J14295_10001980_pt1 | contig 15139 bp, 14 predicted proteins | sample COG_03_FD_14295 | JGI IMG/M metagenome (IMG submission 14295) | reverse complement strand
GTTAATATTATTAAGCAAGTAAACACCTATTACAGCCGCTACGAGCAGAGCGATAATAAGAACACCTGCAACCACTTTACCTAGTTTCATCGTTTTCTCCTCGTTATATACGGTCCATTTAAAATGAAAGCCCCCTAAATCTTAATTAGTATAACAAGCATCACCCACGGTTTTATAGCCAAGAATCAATAGCTCTAATTATGATCACCCACTCACTTCATTGGAGGCTTCTCCAAAACTGCCTACATTTGGTATCTTTGATATCTTTGGTATCATAGCCCTGCGAACAACCCCGCAAGCTCCAACTGAATCGAGTATATTACTAACTGCCGTACACTCGTTGACCTGAGCGACTAAACCCAGGCAGTAGTTCACGCAAAGAACCTTCGTATGCCTATATTAAAAAGTTCAAGATCGCCGCTTAGTCTGTTTTTATTACTTAGCGCAAACATTTCGCTAGCCCAAACGCCCACCAAAATTGAAGCCACTGAATACGACCCCAGCGCCAATCGCTGGTTCGTCAGCAATGAATCAAGCATCCTACAAACCCATGACGAGGGAAAGTCTTACCAACAGTTTGGCTCCGCCTCAGCAACACATGGTATGGAAGTAGTCGATAACATGCTTATCGTCATCAATGACGGAACGATCCACGCCATTGATCTGGCAACAGCCCAAATATTAGGCTCCATAACTATTGCTCGCACGGGCTTTCTCAACGGCATGGGCAGTCAACCAGGCGAAGTCATTGTGAGCGATTTTGCGACAGGGAAGATTCACCGCATTGATATCAGCGAACCCACCAAAATGAAATCAAAGGTGTTAGTTGCCAAAACTCGCACCCGCCCTAACGGCGTTGTGGTCGATGCTCGCAATAACCGTGCGGTCATTGTGAATTGGGGCAGCAACGCGCCCATTTTGGCTGTCGACTTAAGTACCGGCCGGCTTTCCACGCTTGTCAAAGACACCGGTATAGGCAACCTCGATGGTATCGACATGGATTCAGAGGGCAACTTTTATATCAGCTCATGGTCGCCCGCCCGCATTACCAAATTCAACAACGATTTCAGCAAGTCTTCCGTTGTTGTTGAAGGAGCAGACGCAGGCCTATTCAACCCTGCGGACATTAGCTACTCGCTGCAAACCAAAACGTTGGGCGTTGCCAATCGAGGCAACAGTACGCCGTCGTTTTACTATTTTGCTGAAAAGCCAGATCTTCCTCAACCATCAGAAGATGGAGTGTCGGCCAACTAATTGATCGGTTTCGGCGTTTTTATCGGTNAAAAAATGTAACCNCCGAGCAGCCTNCTTAGCTATTTCTCAGCCAACCATCTAGGTGAGCANAAACATGCTCTTACGCCAAGATAACTTGCGTCACCCGATGCGATAACCGTTATACTCCCGCGCCCAAATTAGCCGTGCCNCTCCACATCGAATAGATGCCCAGAGTTTTTTATGAAAAGTATTTCTACCCGTATTGCCGAAGAACTGAATGCTCGAGAGAGCCAAGTTGATGCCGCCATCGGGCTGCTCGACGAAGGCTCTACCGTGCCGTTTATTTCTCGCTATCGTAAGGAAGTGACCGGAGGCCTCGATGACACTCAAATGCGCACGTTAGAGGAGCGCTTACGTTATTTACGTGAGTTAGAGGATCGCCGTGTGACCATTCTTAAAAGTATTGAGGACCAAGGCAAGCTAAACCCTAAGCTGGCCGCCGACATCCACTCGGCCGACACTAAAAATCGACTAGAAGACCTCTACCTACCTTACAAGATTAAACGCCGCACCAAGGGCCAAATCGCTCGCGAGGCGGGTCTTGAACCATTGGCTAATGCCTTGTTCGACAACCCTGAACTCTCACCAGAGGTCGAGGCCGTAAAATATATTGTTGGCGGCGAATGCAATCCTGTAAACCCGGCTGAGGCTGCTGAGTCGGACGATGAAACTAAAAAAATCGTCGATGTTAAAACGGCATTAGACGGCGCAAAATTTATTCTGATTGAGCGCTTTAGCGAGAATGCTGAGCTAGTAGGCAGCTTGCGCGAGTTACTTAAATCCGATGGCTCAGCCACTGCGCGGGTATTTGAAGACAAGAAATTAGACGCTGTTAAATTTCAAGATTACTTTGCCTATAGTGAGGCATTGCACAAAGTGCCATCGCATCGCGCTCTGGCCATTTTTCGTGGCCGTAACGAAGGGTTTTTGTCGCTATCTATTACCGTTGGTGATGCCTCAGACCCAACCGCAACTCATCCTTGCGAGAGCATGATTGCCCACTTTTGGCGGGTAACCAACCAAGACCGCCCCGCCGACAAATGGCTAAACGAAGTGGTGCGCTGGACTTGGCGCGTGAAGCTATCGATGAAGCTTGAAATGGATCTTCTTGGCGAACTGCGCGAGCGAGCTGAAAAAGAGGCCATCAACGTTTTTGCCAGCAATATGAAGGATTTATTATTAGCCGCGCCGGCTGGGCAAAAAGCCACTATTGGCCTCGACCCCGGCTTGCGCACTGGCTGTAAAGTTGCCGTGGTTGATGCCACCGGAAAAGTGGTTGATCACTGCGCAATTTACCCAACACCACCACGCAACCAAGCACGCGAGGCAGAATTGATTCTGGTTAAGCTGTGCAAACAACACAACGTGGGGCTTATTGCCATTGGCAATGGCACCGCTTCGCGTGAAACGGATAATTTTGTTGGCAACGTATTAAAAGCTAACAAAGATATTCACGCTCAAAAAGTGATGGTGAATGAAGCCGGCGCCTCTGTGTATTCAGCCTCTGAATTTGCTGCAAAAGAATTTCCAGATTTAGACGTGACGATTCGTGGCGCCATTTCAATTGCTCGACGGCTGCAGGATCCGCTTGCTGAGCTAGTTAAAATTGATCCCAAATCCATTGGTGTAGGCCAATACCAACATGACGTTTCACAAACCCAACTTGCTCGATCACTCCATACTGTGGTTGAAGACTGTGTCAATGCCGTCGGGGTTGAGGTCAATACTGCCTCGGCGCCGCTATTGGCTGCCGTTTCAGGATTAAACCAAACCATTGCCAATAATATTGTTGATTTTCGCGACCAAAACGGGGCGTTCGCCAGTCGCGAAGCGCTTAAAAGCGTGCCACGCCTCGGCGCCAAAACGTTTGAGCAAGCCGCCGGATTTTTAAGAGTGGCGAATGGAGAAACGCCACTAGACAGCTCGGCAGTGCATCCCGAATCCTATTCAATTGTTGAGCAAATCGCCAAAAAGAACGATCGCCCTATACAAAAATTATTAGGAGACTCTCTATTTCTTAAATCGCTTGTGCCTGCTGACTATACCAACGACCAGTTTGGTATACCCACAGTCACCGATATTATTAGCGAGCTTGACAAGCCAGGCCGCGATCCTCGCCCCGATTTCAAAACAGCTCAATTTAAAGAAGGCATCGAAAAGGTCTCTGACCTAGAGCCTGGCCTTATCCTTGAAGGTACCGTAACCAATGTAACGAACTTCGGGGCTTTTGTTGATATCGGTGTACACCAAGATGGGCTAGTGCATATTTCGGCCCTATCAAACACTTTCGTAAAAGACCCTCGCGAAGTGGTAAAAGCAGGCGACATAGTAAAAGTTAAGGTTATGCAAGTTGACGCAGCACGCAAACGTATTGCCATGTCGATGCGACTTGACGATGATATTGATGGCGCTGAGGAAGACAGGCCAGCACGCAACGATGCGCGTCGCGGGTCACAGCGCAGCAAGCAAAAAGATCACAAGCTCGCGGCTAAGCCACACCAACCCAAACATGAGAAACCGCAGGAAGGCACGATGGCAGCCTTGTTTGCAAAGGCCAATGAAAAAAACAAGAATAAATAGGCGGCTGCTTATTTATTTAAACTATTAACGTCGCCCACCAGCTCTTAACTGTTTCTATCGAGCTCGTCGGTGTCTACCTGACCACTAATACGACGGCGAACGTGAGACCACGAAACACCAATGCTCAGCACTCCAGCCAGCATCAACTGGATAATATAGCTAATAACACGAGCGTTATCCGCTGACAAACCCAGCACATCAATAATTAGCCAAATGGCCAGACCAAAAAAAGCGATGGAAAGTAGTATGCCAATGGTGCCAAGAGAGCCTAGCGTAGCGCGTATTAATATGATCCAGCCAACCAGTAAAATCACGCCAATGAAAGCTTTGAGCACGCTAAATTCAGACAAGCGTTCAACCGCCCAATGATAGTAGGACAGGCCTTCAGGATTATAAGTGGCGAATACAACGATTAAGGCACACACAAACCGAACGAAAAAATGATTTAAACCAAAGTTTTTTTGAGTAGACATGTGACACCCTGCTAGATTATCGATGAGGTTTACTTCTCACCTACAGAACGATTAACTCTGTATCGGCATCAAGGTTAACACCAAGCTTTTAACACATGCAATTGTGCGTGATAGTCGGTTACTATCTGCCCACTAGTCATTAACACCCACCTCCTGCGGTATTATCTCAAAACAACTTACGCACAAGGATATATCACTATCTCTGGCAAGGCGCTCAAATCACACGGGCTGAATGGCTGGCTAATTGTGCTTTTGATTGCCGCGGGAGCAGCGGTAGCTCAGTCATTTGGGCGTTTCGCCTATGGGTTATTGCTGCCGGCCATCCGCGACGATTTAGCGATTTCTAATACCTTAGCTGGACTGATCGGCGCTGCCAATGTTGGAGCCTATTTACTCGGCACCCTGTTTGTAGCCTGGGCCACTAGCCACTATCGATTGCTCAGTGTATTGCGCCTCGGATTAATGTTGTCGACCACTGGGTTACTGCTAGCGGCTGTTGCCCCCTCCCCGCTTTTACTAGCAGCCGCTTTGTTTCTGTCAGGTATTGGTGGGGCCTGTGTTTGGATACCCTCGCCTATGATTGCTTCGGATGCATTACCCGCCTCGCAACGGGGGCTTGCCATTGGCTTAATGGGCTCAGGCATTGGCATCGGCGTGATCTTTGTAAGCATCCTGGGCGGCTCTCTAAGATCATCTCAAGGCGATCATGCATGGAGCAGCGTGTATCTGACCATGGCAGCTATAGGGCTTGCGATTCTGTTAGGCGTGCTCTTTATGGTTCGCCATCAACAGGCCCGCCCTACCGGTGGTGGAGGTTTCGGCGGCTTTGGTGCGCTAAAGCGCATGCAAGGCTGGCTACCCTTAATCTTCTCTTATGCGACTTTTGGTTTTATTTATTTGTTGGTGCTGGGCTTCTTAACTTCTCGATTGGAAGACGATAGCGCGTGGTCGAGCCTTGATGCTGCAACGGCCTTTACCTTGATGGGTTTTGCGATGATTTTTGGTGGGCCTGCTTTTGTGGCACTAGCTACTCGAATCAGTACACGCCTAGCACTAGCTATTGCCTTCGCCTTATGGCCAATCTTTGTTTTTATTGTGCTGATGGGTGCTTATATTCCCACCTTAATGGCCTGCATTGGTCTGGGTTTTTTATTCAGTGGGCTGCCCTCTTTAATAACGCTGTACGTGGTGGAGAACGCCACGCCTAAAGATTACGGCCCCAGTTTTGCTGCAGCAACACTTGCATTTGGATTAGCGCAGACGATATCACCAGCCGTAGGCGGTAGTCTGGCCGATATCAGTGGCTCATTTACCTGGGTCTTTTTAGTATCGGGCACGATGGGGATCTTGGGATTCATTGCTGCATTGCAGCTACCTAGGGTGGGTCATCCAGTCAAATAAAGACATCAGCGACTGCGCCGTCCACTACGTCCGAAAAACTCATCTACCGTACTTTTCTCGGGCTTTCATTTAAGGCTAAAAAGCATTAATCTGCGTCGCCTGTGTGCGGGCCATCAAGCACGCAACCAGCACCCCAATAGCCGACCAACAACTATTCATCAAGAAAAACCCAACCTGCTAGGTAACTTCATGCGCATCATTCATTGGCTCTTAGGCTCTCTCATTTTACTGATCGACTGGCTGACAACACCTACAGGTATTCAGCGTGCCGACACGGTGCAAGCCGCAATTAACGAGCAAACTAAAGCATTTACCCTTTACCAATATAAAGCCTGCCCCTTTTGCGTAAAAGTTAGGCGCTCGATGAAACGCCAGTCGCTCCCCATCGAAACTCGTGATGCTAAGCGCTGCCTAGACGCTAAGAAGGAGTTACTAGCCGGTGGTGGGCAGTTAAAGGTGCCCTGCTTAAAAGTGGTTGATGCCCAAGGCTGTGAGCAATGGATGTATGAGTCAAAAGAAATTATTAGTTTCTTAAAACAGTCTTTTCCACAGGTAGCCTAAACCGCTCAACCACTATGCCCAAACCGCAAAGTAAAACTCAAAAAAAAATCGACAACAATGTCCGACTGGCACTGACCGCTGCCTGCGAGCATTTTTTAGAGGATGTCAGTGGTTTTCAATGGCTAACACATGAAGCCGACTACAGTAATTTTCCTGCCAGTTTATTAATCACCTGTGTTTTTGATACTGCTGAGAGCCAGCAGCAAGCCCGCCAAAATGGCGACTCCGATAAAATGCAAAGCGCGATTCAACGCCAACTGTTAAAGATTGGGGTAATACTAAAAATCGTTAAACAGCAGGTTGTCTTTGACTCAGAAGATCATCGCAGGGCCACTAGCCACTAGCCTGCGCATTGATTGGCATGGGTAAACCGCATAATTAAAACCTTCTTTATGCGTCGTTCAAATTCCTAATACCTTCGCGCACAATTATCATCTTGCCGCATACTTATAAAACCGAGTCGCCAAAAGAGACAACCCTTGGCAGCCGTCGTAAATAACCAATAGTTGTAGCTATAGCTAAGTCAGGCACCGATTAAATTGGATTCTTTGATGTTCATATACAGTTGCTTATTGCCGAGCATCCAACATGATTAATATTGTGTGGTTTAAGCGTGACTTGCGCCTCACCGACCATGCTCCGCTTATGCAAGCCTGTTGTGAAGAAACGCCTTTGCTATTGCTCTATACTTTTGAAAATGATTTATTAAATGACGGCCATTATTCGGTTCGACACTGGCGCTTTATTTGGCAATCACTTCAGGCCATGCAAAAGCTGCTGCAGGAGCATCACGCAAAAATTGTCATCACGTGGGGTGACGCACTAACCGCATTTACCGCGATACAAAAAGAGCTGGGTATAAAAAGTATTTATAGCCACGAAGAAATTGGCCTGGACGTATCTTATAAGCGCGACCAAGCTGTAAAACGATGGACCAGCCAGCACCATATCAATTGGTATGAATATCAACAGGGCGCGGTTGTTCGTGGCGCTAACAACCGACAACAATGGGACAAAAATTGGAGGGCGGTGATGCGCGCCCCACTTGCCTGCGCAAGCTTAACCACCACGCGCTGGGCAAACTTTGAAACGCCTCAAGCGCTACAACCTGAGCAAGATTTAATACGCCAGTGGCAGCAACCCAACGCAGACTTCCAACAAGGCGGCAGTGAAAATGCGTGGCATACGCTTAATGATTTTCACCATGTACGCGGTAAGGATTATTACTGGAACATATCCAACCCAGCTACGAGTCAGGAACACTGCTCACGAATGTCGCCTTACTTAGCCTGGGGCAACATTAGCCTGCGTGAAATGTATCAAACACTGCTACACAACTGGAAAAAGCCCGGCTGGCGACGCAGTTTAATCGCACTGGCTTCGCGCCTGCATTGGCATTGTCATTTTATGCAAAAGTTCGACAGTGAATGCGATATGGAGAAGCGTCCATTAAACCGCGCGTACTATAACTTTCCCTACCTCGATCACGATTCTGCGCAATGTGAAGCGCACTTAAGAGCGTGGGAGAGCGGCCAAACCGGATACCCCTTAATTGACGCTGCAATGCGCTGCTTACATAAAACCGGCTATATTAACTTTCGTTCGAGGGCGATGCTGGTGAGTTTTTTATGCCATCACTTAGAAGTCGACTGGCAATTAGGCGTAAAGCATTTAGCTCGGTTATTTTTAGATTTTGAACCCGGCATTCATTACCCGCAATTTCAAATGCAAGCCGGTATTATTGGCATCAACACGATTCGCGTTTACAACCCCACCAAACAAGCCATTGAAAAAGACCCCAACGCTGATTTTATCCGCACATGGCTACCGGAGCTAAAAGCGCTGCCCACCGATCTAGCCCACCAACCGTGGGAAACAACTCCTATTGAAGCCGCCATGCACAACTTTACGTTGGGCCATGACTACCCTCACCCCATCGTAAACGTTGAGCAAAGCGGCAGGAATGCGCGCGAACTATTATGGTCTTATCGTAGTAAGGCAAAGGTCAACGCTGAAAACCGGCGCATTCTTAAGCGCCATGTTCGACCTAGCTCCCCTAGGCCCCGCCGCTAATGCCGGTAATCAAACGTAAACATGGCTCGGCACTCGTCGCTTCGCCTCTTAGTCTTAAGTCAAACACAGTCTGCATCGAGCTCGTTAATTATTGCTTGAATAGAATTTCGTGTTTCGGCCGTCATTGCCTTCATTTTAAAACCATTAGGCTCTAAGTTTTTCGCAATCATACTGCTCACCTCCACCCTAATATCCTCCAGCACATCATTTTGATACATGCTACAAGAAAAGTTCTCCCACTCATTTCTCGTATAACTTTGGTCCAACACTTTATTTAAAAAGTTAATTAGATGCTTGCGAACCTCGTTGTGGATATTCATGAGCGTCTCTTGGCGGCCAGATCAGTTTAACCATGCGCGTATGCACAGGATTATTGGGCGATGAGCATACACCACCGGTAGTCAGGCTGTATCGTTTAACAAAAAGAATGTGTTAATTAAGTTCAACAGTGGCCATAGATGTTTATCCATTCAAAGCTTAGCCTGAAATCATCTATTGATTGGCGCTTATTAAACCGGAGAACGTACATGAATCTATCTCTCAAACTGGTGCATTGCATGGTCAACACAAACAATATCACGGCTCTGCACGACTAATGTTGCACGGTAATGGGTGCAGAGGTGGTTTTTNAAAACGATATGATGTGCTTCATTACCTATGACAACGTGCACCATCACCTAGTTTTTCATTGAAAGTCTGTGCGCGCAAACGAGCTACAGTGTGGTAATCCACCGCACCATGTTTGATACGGCCCTGTCTGTTTGCGANGGCGATAAAATAGCGCCTGCAACCACATGTGAATTGGGATCATCACCCTCGCCAAGTTCGACTTTCACCACTGAAGCATCACCGCCCCAACGAGCGGCAATCGTGTCGGTCGCAGCTGGGCTCACTACCGTATCGGCATCGGAATACCAAAATAGAGCGGGCAACCGTACCTGCGTCCAATCGTGTACCCAAACCTCTTTGACCAGTGCCGCAACAGGAAGTACCGCCGTAGATGGGTAAGACGTTGTCCAGAATTGTTCTTGAAGATCGTTGCGCGGCTCGAACGACCAGGTACGCCCTGCTACCAGTGGCAACCAGTACCGCGCCGCGGGAAAGCTAAGCAGAGGTGCTAACGGATCGCCGATAGCAAAATTGGGGGACACAAAGATTACGCCCTTCACTTGACGCATCAACTCGGGCTGCAATGCAGCCAAGGCTACCAAAGTGCCACCTGTGGATGTGGATATTAAAATGACCTCGTCGCCAACTTGCCTTGCCACGGCCAGCGCTTCAGCCAAGTCAGTCATCCATGCTTGCGCAGTGGCCGTAGCCATAGCCTCACCAGAACGCCCGTGCCCAGCAAGCCGCATGTACACCAAGTTGGCACCCAATGCGTCAGCCATCAAGTCGGGCACAGGCCGCAGCTCTTGGGCACTGGCGGAAAAGCCATGCACATACACCAAAACTTGGGGTGTCTTTACGCCTCGCTCACCAAACCAAACCATACGTTTTTGGTGGCCTGGGCGTATATCGCTAAAACGCGCCTCGCGTGCAGCAAAATAAGCGTCAACATCACTGCCAAGGACGGATTCGTCAAAAGCAGCTTGCAAATCAACAGGCTCATAAGGTCCAAAGTGCCACAAGCCAGCAACGGCCATAATGAGCAAGAGTAGTACTCGCGTCAGCCATTTCAAAGCCATTTTCATTCAAAAAAATCAATCACTGCAAAAAATCTCAAAATAGGCCTGTGCGCTTATCACGAGGCATCGGCTTCGGCATAAAGTGATTTTCGCTCATCCCTAGCAATCGTTTCTTGATTTAAAATATTGCCTGCGTCGATCTCACTAATCGGCTCCTTAGAATGCCTAATCAGATTACCATCTGCAACCAATGAAAGGTAGCGTGAACAGCATACCCGCAGGAATGATGTGAAACTGCCAATATTATGGCCTTCCTCTATCGATTCAAGGTAAAGCCTCCTAATAAGGCCAGTTACCGACAGACCATCCCGAAATGCTATTTCATCCAACGTTTCCCAGTAAAAATTTTCTAAGCGAACGGACGTCACTACATTATTGATCCGTACCGATTTAGACCTTGATTGCCATAATTTCTTATCGGCTTTAATAAAAAGTTCACACATAAATATTTTCTCTACACTTCGTTTATTATCAGGAGGACATGCCCGGAAGCACATTAACTTAACAGCAAGTTCGGAAGCTTCAAAAACCACACCATTTCCACATACTCGAGGCAGCCACTAGCACGCCGCACCACTCACCGTTTAGGAGACAGTGTCGACAGACCCCGCTGATTTCCATAAATTTAGCAGTTACCGATTGCCACGGCAAATTTACCGCACCAAATCAGGGCCGCACCCAGTCTTAGCCAGTAAGCCTATTACCGGGGTACGACCCTCACTGCAATAACGCAGGCGATGCGCTGTCGGCAGGGATGCAGAGGCGGAAACGGAAACGGAAGCGACTTCTACATTAAATTAACTGACTAGAGGGCCTAATAGCGCAGCTATCCCATTGAACACTTAATGCTTAATTAATATTATTTAATCTACCAAGCTCTTCCTTAGACTTTAGCAGGTAAGCATCTAACCAGGATAAAGTATCGCTGCAACTCATAGGTTTCGACAACAAACGACCTTGCATAAAATCACATCCAAATTGCTTCAAATAATTCAAGGAATTTAGGTCCTCCACACCCTCTGCAACAACAGACCTATCGAGATTATGGCCAAGCTTAACCATCGATTTAACAATAGATCGATCTTCCGGATTGACTGACATAGTCGCCACAAACGAGCTATCAATTTTTACAACATTAGCAGGAAATTCTCGTAATAAAGATAACGAAGAAAAGCCCGTGCCAAAATCATCCAACGCAATATTCGAACCGAGACTGCGAATCGCTGCTGCCACTTCAATCGCACGAGGTAAATCAAACATAATTGCAGTTTCTGTCACTTCAAAACATAAACTTTCAGGGTTTACCGAATACTCATCAACGCAACTTTTGATATAAGCAGCAAGGGTTTCATCCTGTAAGTCCATTGCCGATAAATTAATGTTCATGCTAAGGTCTAGCTCAAAGCCCGACAATAAAGCCAACTTTTTTACTGCGCGCTTAATCACCCAACGACTCAAGCTTCCAATAAAGCGCGTCTGCTCAATTTGTGGTATGAATTCGCCAGCAAGCATTAAGCTGCCGTCAGGCTGCCGCCACCTAAGAAGCGCTTCAAACCCATAAACGGGAAGATCGCCCGAAGCGAACACGGGCTGGTAGTACAGCTCAAACTCCTCACCCAAAAGTGCATCTTCAAATCGAGCAAGCAGCTTGAGTCGTGTTGAAGAAAGATAATCTTTAGACTCGTCATAGACCACGTAACGTTGCTTTTTCGCTTTGGCCAAATACATCGCCACATCTGCATGTTTCATCAGTGACCCTTGATCCACACCATCACGCGGATACAGGGCGATACCAATACTAGAATCAACGGCTAATACGTAATCTTCAATTGAAAAATTTTGCTCAACAATGTCCGCGAGTTGCTCTGCACCTGCGACTGCTTCCGACTCATCTACAACAGGTAATATTAAGGCGAACTCGTCACCACCAAGCCGCGACACCATATTATTAGATGTTGATAGTTTTTTTATTCGCCGGCCTAACTGTGCCAATAACTCATCACCCACTGCATGTCCCAATGTGTCATTAATCTCCTTAAATCGGTCTAGGTCTAAAATCAAAACCGCGAAATGTTTTTTATTGAGATTTTCTTTGCACAGCAGATCATTAACGTACTCCATAAAGTGCGTGCGATTAGGCAAGCCTGTTAGTGCATCATGGCGCGCCTCATGAAATTGCCGAATACTTTCTGCGTTTGCGTGATTTATTGATTTAAAACTAAGTTGCATAACAACAATTACAAAAATTCCGCCGCCGCAAAGAATGGTTGCCATACCAAGATCAAGCAGCGAGGAGGGACTAAAAAAAAGCATATAGAGAAAGGACACGTAACCAAAAACAAACGCAGCCATAAGTGTCAATAGTATGCCCCAGTCGCGACCCCGTACCGACTGGTAGGTACGGTAAGCAGGCTTAAGCGCTGCGACAATACTCACTAGCCCAGTAAAAACTAGCATGATAGAAATGACTTTTAACATATAGATAGAGTTCGTTGGCAATGGGCCTGTNTGCAAAGCTACTGCGAGCNATGAAGAAAAAATCGTCACTAACTAAAAGAGGTGCTCGAAGCACCTCTTTTATACGCCAGCCTACCTAGTTAATTTCANGCCATTATCAACTGCGGCCAATACAGACGCTCATTCTGGCTAAGCGAAAAAACATCGTTGCTATTTAATTTTTAACATCAAAGCAGACTAGTGAAATCCTGCACAAAATGCAAGCACCCATTACCGCTTCATTGTATCCGTGAAGTAATTCTTGCGCGCAGCATCCCGTTACAAACCCAATGCGCCTACGTAGTTTTACCTAGGTAAAACTACGTATATAAAAAAGGTGTTGCGTGCGCATCCTCATCGCCTGACATAGCCCTCTCGCATAGGCTTTCGCTTTAAATAAAAACGCCGAGGAAAATAAAAAATGTAAACGCGGAGAATTCACGATGATGTAGTAGCGGGATACTACCTACCGACCAAATTTAACGCGCATCCTTCGCTTTGCTAAATATCCGGTTAAAAAAATTATCATTAAAAACGATATTGAACCGAAAATAAAACCCGAGCGGTTTTTGTGAAAAATTAGAATCACTGGAAATGTATTTAAAATCACATTTATTTTCTAACATAAGAGTCAAGCTGCTTGTCAATCGATGAAAATTAAAGATTTCATAACACAGAGTTACTTTTAGCTCAATTAGCTCTCTAATTAACATTTAAAAATAGACAGCAGGAGACAACACGAAGCTCTTTCTATTTTTATTTAACTGTGCCTTCCCCGGCGCGCAACCCCGATCCGTAAGTTCTAATAGCGGATTTTAAAGTACCACTTGGAGTCATGATTATGTTGAAAAAAGTACTAACGCTACTGGGTCTCACTATTACACTATCCGTGTCGTCGCTGGCAACAGCCGCCGTAGTCACTTACCAAGGGATGGATTACACTATCGAATGGGCGCACATGGGTTGGGCTGAAATAGACCAGAATAGTATTTATGGACCTGGCGGCCAGCCCTGGTATAGCAACACCAACCCCCACGTTGCGGATACTTGGGCGAATTTGTTAGGCGACACGTACCTTGAAACGGCTAGTTTGCCCGAGGGCCCGTTGTTTGCGGGAAAATTCCATACGAACAACGTGATAATGGGATATTTCTGGGACTCGGGCACACAACAAACCGCGGTCAAGTATTACAACTACTCCATCGAGCAAACCTATGCGTACGTCACGGCAGTATCCCCCTCCGCCATACCAGTTCCAGCAGCTGCATGGCTATTCGGCTCAGCCTTGACCGGACTATTAGTGATGCGCCGCAAAATCTCTTAACAGCGCATTGAGCTTCAATGGCGGCTCCTTCGGGGGCCGTTGTTGTTTATAGCCCCCATACTACCTTCTCAACAATGGCATTTATCTTTCATTAACATCAATTACTCTTGTTCTTTTTTCTAACCACTAACAATGCTGCTAAGGCTGAGCCGAATAGCCAGGCTGTGGTGGGAATGGGGACTTGTGAGACTGTTATATTATCTAAGTATCCCCATGCGCCATGAATGAATTCCCAATCGTTGTCAGGGCTGATATTTGCCTCATAAATCCAGAATGTCGCAGCGTATTCTGGATTCGTTGTATCCAGCTCGAAGGGTGGTAAAGCTTGGTAGCTAGTATCCGTAAACAGATCGCCGCCAACAGAGCTAAATTCAATCGCAAAAAAAGAGCACATACGATCGGCACCGTCTTGCTCACATTGACCTTGCCAGCTATCTAGCCACCAAGAGTCAATCGGCGAACCTGGCTCAACCGAGGTATTGAAAACATTACTGTAAGCTCCACAACCCCATAGAGGATCGAAGAGCACCCAAGTGCTGCAGTCCCGATCGTCAGATATGAGTAAAGCGGGCCCGGCGCCCCCAAACATTTCCATTGCCGTATTGTCATTATTACTAATTGACGAAGTATTTCCGGGGCTGCCATTCGGTCCATAGTTTGATGCATACCAAACTCCACCATCGTCTCGGATGGAGAGTGGCTGCGCATCATCACTAACCCTAAAAAATCCTGAATACTGCGAGCCTCTAACGTTTCCAGAATAAAGGCCGCCACCGGTGTCCACTACAACCTCTTCTAAAGCACCCGACCAACTAATCGTCGTTATTGCACCAAACGAATTTAAACTCACAGAAAAAAACAGACACGCAACTAAGCGCGATAAAGCGGAGATCATTTGGCGTACTCCAGGTCTTGTTGATTTTTATGCGCGTTCCATCGAACCACTACTAACTGCCAGGGGAGGCAGTGCCTTAGCTTAACAACCCGAGCTGTGGCCGGTCAATAAATAAACAATGAAGCGTGCAATTAAGAATGCGCGCAGCAGAAGGCAGGCGTACAGAATTAGCGTGAAATGTAAAATCTTCTGACGGTCTATCTGACGGTCTCTGCTGTCAGGCATTATTATTCTTTACGAAAATTCAACGACTTATATGTTAAATATGGCGGTGAGACAGGGAATGACCCATAAAAAGATTACGCTTTTTATGGCCCTACGGGCTCGCTGCGCTCGGTGAAAATTGCGGTGCAATTTTGCGAACCCACCGGTT
>JGI20153J14295_10001974_pt1 | contig 15167 bp, 10 predicted proteins | sample COG_03_FD_14295 | JGI IMG/M metagenome (IMG submission 14295) | reverse complement strand
CAATTGATTTTTTTGTTTTAGGAAATTTTGATTGGATATATCTATTTATTTTGAGTAGTATTTGTACTGCATATGCATTTATAGTTTCAGTAGATGTTATGAAACACCTTACTCCTTACACTGTTGTTCTTACTGTAAATTTAGAACCTATTTATGCAATTATTTTAGCATTAATTATTTTTGGTGAAAGCGAAAAAAACCTTACTCCTTACACTGTTGTTCTTACTGTAAATTTAGAACCTATTTATGCAATTATTTTAGCATTAATTATTTTTGGTGAAAGCGAAAAAATGAATACGGAATTTTACTTAGGTGCATGTATCGTTTTGTTAGTAGTATTGGTTAATGCTATCTTAAAAAACATGAAAGGTGTTCTAAATAAACTAGACAAACTAAAACAATCAAAAAAATAAAAATCATTGTAAATTGACTCATTTTTTATAGTAATTTTGTATCATTGTCTATCGATTTTAAATCATCGATTTTATAGAAAACAAATAACCAAATCATGGAATATTTAGACTTCGAATTACCTATCAAAGAACTGAAGGAGCAGCTGGAAAAATGTTATGAAATTGGGGTAGATAGTGATGTTGATGTTATAGCTACTTGTAAAAAAATTGAAAAGAAATTAGAGAAAACTAAAAAAGAGATTTACAAAAATTTATCTCCTTGGCAAAGAGTTCAGTTATCAAGACACCCAAACAGACCTTATACTTTAGATTATATCAAAGCTATTTGCGGAGACACCTTCATGGAATTACATGGAGACAGAAATGTTAAAGATGACAAGGCCATGATTGGTGGTTTAGGTAAAATAGGAGATCAATCTTTTATGTTTATTGGTCAGCAAAAAGGATACAATACAAAAACACGCCAATATAGAAATTTTGGGATGGCTAACCCTGAAGGGTATAGAAAAGCACTTCGCCTTATGAAAATGGCTGAAAAGTTTAAAATTCCAGTCGTTACATTACTAGATACTCCAGGAGCATACCCAGGATTAGAAGCTGAGGAGAGAGGACAAGGGGAGGCTATCGCACGGAATATTTTAGAAATGACCCGTTTAAAAACTCCAATAATTACTATCGTTATAGGCGAAGGCGCTTCAGGTGGAGCACTTGGTATAGGTGTTGGAAATAAAGTATTTATGATGGAAAATACTTGGTATACTGTAATTTCTCCAGAATCTTGTTCTTCTATTTTATGGAGAAGTTGGGAGTACAAAGAACAGGCTGCTGATGCTTTGAAATTAACTGGAGATGATATGAAAAGGTTAAAATTAATTGATGGAATTATTAAAGAACCTGTCGGTGGTGCTCATTCTAATAGAGAAGGAGCTTTTGAAGCTGTAAAAAACACAATTCTAACTTCATTTGAAGAATTAAAGAATTTATCTGAGAAAGAGATTGTATCCACGAGAATGGATAAATATGCTCAAATGGGAGTATATAAAGAATAAAGAGTCACATATAAATAAAAAAAGTCGAAATTTATTTCGACTTTTTTTATTTTAAATTCCAGGCAATCTGTTTAATAAATCTCTCAATGCAGGATCTGATGGACTTTTAGCATTGCTATCTATTAAGTTTCCATCAGGATCTATTAGGATAAATCTGGGGATACTGGTAATCATATATTCTTTAGAAAATCGTACATCATCTTTACCTGCCCATAATTGATATCCAGAAAGATTTTTGCTTTTAACCATGGTTATCCATTTATTTCTCGCTTTCTCCCAACTTCCATTTGATCGCCTGTCATCATCTGTAGAGATACTTACAAAAGAGATGTTTTTACCCTCAAACTCTTTTTCTATTTTCTTTAAATAAGGAAATTGCGCAATACATGGTCTACACCAAGTAGCCCAAACATCAATGTAAACATACTTTCCTCTAAAGTCTAAAAGTGATGAGGTATTTCCATTGTAGTTTTCATAATTAGAAAAATTTGGAGCTTTGTTTCCTTTTTTTAATCTTTCTTCAGTTTCTCTTTGTTGTAAAATACGAGCATGCATTTGATCGTAATTATCTAATAACTTGTCAAAAAAAGTGTTGTTTTGAGTATTAGATTGTTTTAGCATACTTTCATTTGCATTAGGATATAAAGCAGCAATACTATCCATTCCATTTTTGAAGAAATTTATTTTGTTTTTAAAAGCTTCTTTTTCTAATACTATAAATCCTTCAATACTCCCTGCAGTTAAACCAAAATTGTACCTATCAATAAAAAGATTATTACTGTCTGCACCTTCATCTTCTCCTAGATAGTTAAAACTTTTAAAAAAATTTGAAGCATTACCAGTTAATTTTAAATCGTATCCATTTTTTAAAAAAATAATTCCTCTTCCACTGTTTGGAGAGTATAGATTAAATAAATTCGCTTCAGAAATTTTCAAGGTGTCTTTAAAACTACCGTCTCCAGAAATTTTAATAATTTTATTGAATCCTTTTCCTAAGATTGTTAGGGTAGAATCTTTTGTGTTTTCTATGTTGCCACTAAAAGTAATAAAATCGGAAGGATGTTCAGATTTACATGAGATTAAAAAGGTAGCGCACAGGATGAAAAACCATTTCTTTTTCATTAATTTCAATTAAAATTAGTTGTCAAAGATAACAACTATTCAATTAGAAAAATTGTTAAATTTTGTTGCATAATCAACATCGATTGTAGACTTTTACATTTAGAAGCATACCGTATGGATTTAACACATGAAATAGGCTCTAATCCGCTAGATCTTAGTATTATACAAGATATTTTGAGGCAAGATAAAAAGTTAGTACTTTCTCTGGATGCCGAGTCACGTATTAAAAAATGCAGAACTTATTTAGATACTAAAATTACAACTGCATCCAAACCAATTTATGGTATAAATACTGGATTTGGTGCTTTATATAATGTAAAAATTAAGGGTGAGAATTTACAAAAGCTCCAGGAAAATTTAGTCATGAGCCATGCATGTGGAACAGGAGATGAGGTTCCTTATGACATTGTAAAACTGATGTTGTTATTAAAAATTCAATCCCTAAGTTACGGACATTCCGGGGTTCAATTAGCTACTGTAAATCGGTTGATAGATTTTTATAATCATGATGTTATTCCAGTTGTATATGAACAGGGTTCTCTGGGTGCTTCAGGTGATTTGTCTCCATTAGCTCATTTATCACTTCCTTTAATTGGTTTAGGAGAAGTTACTTATAATGGCGATCGAATCTCTGGTAAAGAGATTTTACTTAAACTTAATTGGAGAAAAATTAATTTACAATCTAAAGAAGGTTTAGCACTATTAAATGGTACTCAGTTCATGACAGCTTATGGAATTTATAACCTTATAAAATCTCATAAACTTTCATATTTGTCAGATTTAATAGCAACTATTTCTTTAGAAGCTTTTGATGGTAGAATAGATCCGTTTAATGAATTGGTGCATTTGGTTCGACCGCACAACGGTCAATTAAAAACAGCTAAAAGAGTTGAGGAATTTTTACAGGATAGTCAATTAATTAATCAAGACAAGCAGCACGTTCAAGATCCATATTCATTTCGTTGTGTCCCACAAGTTCACGGAGCAACAAAAGACACTATTAAATTTGTTACAAATACATTTTTAACTGAAATTAACTCAGTGACCGACAATCCTAATATTTTTGTTGAAAAAGATCAAATTATTTCTGGTGGAAACTTTCATGGTCAACCATTAGCATTAACATTAGATTTTTTAGCCATAGCTATGGCAGAATTAGGAAATATTTCAGAACGTAGAACATATCAATTAGTTTCAGGACATAGACATTTACCGCCTTTTTTAGTTTCTAAACCAGGATTAAATAGTGGCTTTATGATACCTCAATATACAGCAGCTAGTATTGTAAGTCAAAATAAACAATATGCAACCCCATCAAGTGTAGATTCTATAGAATCAAGTAATGGTCAAGAAGACCACGTAAGCATGGGAGCAAATGGAGCCACCAAATGTAAAAAAGTGGTTGATAATATTGAAACTATTTTAGCCATAGAACTGTTTACAGCGTCACAAGGCTTATCATTTAGCAACTTAAAAAGTTCTCCATTTTTAGAATCTTTTATTGCTGCGTTCAGAAAGGAAGTTACTTTAGTTAGTGAAGACAGAGTAATGCATGAAGATATTATAAAATCATCTTTATTTATTAATTCACTAGAAATAGATGCTAGTGAATTGTTCTAGGCATTATTTTATTTATTCTAATCAAAAAAAATAAAGAGCTAATAGTTTGTAAAACCTAANAACCCAAACAATATTGTTTGGGTTTTTAATTACTTTTCTGCTTCAGTCTTTTTTTCTTTTACTTTTTCGCCTTTTTTAATTTTTATNGTTAGCTCGTTTTTTTTATCGTCTAAATCCATGGAAATTGTATCGCCTTCTGTTAATTTAGAATTAACAATTTCTTCAGCTAGAGCATCTTCAATATATTTTTGAATAGCTCTTTTTAAAGGCCTAGCTCCATACTTTTTATCAAATCCTTTGTCAGCTATGTAATCTTTTGCTTTGTTGCTTAGCTTTAATGTATAGCCTAAATCAAGTATTCTGTTGAGTAATTTATCAAGTTCAATATCTATGATAGAATGAATGTCGTTTCTTTCTAATGTATTAAAAACAATAATATCATCAATTCTGTTCAAAAATTCTGGAGCAAATGATTTTTTTAAGGCACCTTCTATAATACCTTTTGCATGTTCATCGGACTGATTTTTTCTGGCAGCAGTTCCAAATCCAACACCAGAACCAAAATCTTTAAGCTGTCTAGCACCAATATTAGACGTCATGATAATGATGGTATTTCTAAAATCAATTTTTCTACCTAAGCTGTCTGTAATATAGCCATCATCTAAAATTTGTAATAACATATTAAAAACATCTGGATGTGCTTTTTCAATTTCGTCTAATAACACTACAGCATATGGTTTTCTTCGAACTTTTTCAGTTAATTGACCACCTTCTTCATACCCAACATAACCAGGAGGTGCTCCAATTAATCTTGACATTGCAAATTTTTCCATGTATTCACTCATGTCAATTCTAATCAAAGAATCATCAGAATCAAATAATTCTCTAGCTAATACTTTAGCTAATTGGGTTTTACCAACACCAGTTTGTCCAAGAAAAATAAAAGAGCCTATTGGTTTATTGGGGTCTTTTAACCCAACTCTGTTTCTTTGAATGGCCTTTACAACCTTGGCAACAGCTTGGTCTTGACCAACTACTTTTCCTTTTATCATTTGAGGAAGTTCTCCAAGTTTGTGACTTTCTGCCTCCGCAACTCTATTCACTGGGATTCCCGTCATCATCGAAACTACCTCTGCAACATTGTCTTCAGTTACAACTTCTCTATTTAATTTAGAATCATCTTCCCATTGTTGTTGAGCAGAATGTAATGCAGCCTCAATGTTTTTTTCATCATCACGTAGTTTTGCAGCCTCTTCATATTTTTGACCATTGACTGCTTTTGTTTTACTACTCCTAATATTTTCTAGTTGCTTTTCTAATTCAAGAACTTGCTCTGGAACTACGATACTTGTAATATGAATTCTAGAACCTGCCTCATCTAAAGCATCAATGGCTTTGTCAGGCAAATATCTATCAGTCATATATCTATTCGTTAATTTAACACAAGCCTTAATAGCTTCATCTGTGTAATTTACATTGTGATGAGACTCATACTTTTCTTTGATGTTGTATAGTATTTGAACAGTTTCCTCAACACTAGTTGGATTCACTATTATTTTTTGAAATCGTCTTTCTAGAGCACCATCTTTCTCAATATTGGTTCGGTATTCATCTAGAGTAGTGGCACCAATACATTGTATTTCACCTCTTGCTAGTGCTGGTTTTAACATGTTTGAGGCATCTAAAGATCCTGTGGCTCCTCCAGCTCCAACAATAGTGTGGATTTCATCAATAAACAAAATGATATCATCATTTTTCTCCAACTCATTCATCAAAGCTTTCATTCGTTCTTCGAACTGTCCTCTGTATTTTGTTCCGGCCACTAAACTGGCTAGGTCTAGAGATACAATTCTTTTATCAAAAAGGATTCGAGATACTTTTCGATTAACAACTCTTATAGCTAATCCTTCAGCTATAGCTGATTTACCAACACCTGGTTCTCCTATTAGCATGGGATTATTTTTCTTTCTTCTGCTTAAAATTTGAGAAACACGTTCAATTTCTTTGTGTCGCCCAACTACAGGATCTAATTTTCCAGTTTCAGCTAAAAAAGTTAGATCTCTTCCAAAATTATCGAGTACTGGAGTTTTGGTTTTTTTGTTTGCTTTCCCTTTTTGAGATTGATCATATGGATTCGATTTCTCTGAAGCAAACTCACCCTCATCTGAAGAAGGTGTTTCAGCTATTGGATTAGATGGTAAGATGTCATGATTAGTATCAGTGTGAAGTTCTTTATAAAGAGCTTTTGCTTGATGTAATCAACATCATATTTGTTTAAGAGTTTTGTAGAAGGGTCATTTTCATTTCTTAAAATACACAGTAATAAATGAGCAGTGTCTATGGCTTCACTTTGATATAATTTTGCCTCTAAAAAGGTAGTCTTTAGCGCTTTTTCAGCTTGTCTAGTTAAATGGAGACTTTTTTTCTTATTTCCCTCAAGTATACTTGAAGCCGCTGGATTTAATATTTCAAGTTTTTTTCTAATTAAATTTAAATCAATTTCTAGTGTTAGTAATATTTCTATTGCTTTTCCATCTCCCTTTCTAATTAATCCAAGCAGTAAGTGTTCAGTGCCAATGAAATCATGACCTAATCTTAATGCTTCCTCTTTACTAAAAGTGATTACATCTCTTACTTTTGGTGAAAAATTATCGTCCATATATCGCCTTTTCTTTATTGTAAATTTAACCTTTTTTACATTATAAATTACAAAAAGAATGCCATCAATCAAAAACTGACAATTTGACCCTTAAAATACCTTCAGAAAGGCTTGTAAATCAAGGGTGTAAATCATATGAAAATTTTATCAAAAAATGTTAATAACTATGGGCTTTTCAGGCACTAATATCTTTGTCAAAAATAGGAATTATAGTATCTTGCTAATTATAAAAAAATTAGTAAAAAATTAACAATAAACATAAGGTATGGCAGAGGGAGAAAAGTTGATTCCTATTAACATAGAAGAGCAGATGAAATCTGCATATATTGATTATTCAATGTCCGTGATAGTTTCCAGAGCATTGCCCGATGTGAGGGATGGTTTAAAGCCTGTTCATAGGAGAGTTTTGTATGGTATGCATGAATTAGGAATTAAAGCTACTGGTTCTTACAAAAAGTCTGCAAGAATTGTTGGAGAAGTTTTAGGAAAATATCACCCACATGGTGACACATCTGTGTATGATTCTATGGTTAGAATGGCTCAAAATTGGAGTGTTCGTTACATGATGGTAGATGGTCAAGGTAATTTTGGTTCTGTTGATGGAGATAGTCCAGCAGCTATGCGTTATACTGAAGTTAGAATGCAAAAGATTTCTGAGGAAATGCTTTCAGATATAGAGAAAGATACAGTAGATCACAGATTAAATTTTGATGATACTTTACAAGAGCCAACGGTCTTGCCAACTAGAATTCCAAATCTTTTAGTAAATGGCGCCTCTGGTATTGCTGTAGGGATGGCTACTAATATGGCTCCTCACAACTTAACTGAGGTAGTAAACGGTACTTTAGCTTACATCCAGAATAGGGATATTGAGATAGATGAATTAATGCAGCATGTAAAAGCTCCAGACTTTCCAACTGGCGGAATCATCTATGGATATGACGGAGTTAAAGATGCTTTTCATACAGGGCGTGGTCGAATAGTGATGCGTGCTAAAGCTATTATTGAAGAAGTAAAAGGAAGAGAGTGCATCATCGTTACTGAAATACCTTATCAAGTCAACAAAGCAGATATGATTAAAAAAACTGCAGAGTTGGTTAATGACAAAAAATTAGAGGGAATTTCAAATATTAGAGATGAATCTGATAGAAATGGGATGCGTATTGTTTATGTCTTAAAAAGAGATGCAATTCCTAACATAGTTCTAAATAAACTTTTTAAATACACAAGCCTTCAGACTTCATTTAGTGTAAATAATATTGCTCTGGTAAATGGAAGGCCAGAACAATTAAACCTTAAACAGTTAATTCATTATTTTGTTGAGCATAGACACGATGTAGTTGTAAGAAGAACAAAATACGAACTTAAAAAAGCCGAAGCAAGAGCTCATATATTAGAAGGATTAATCATTGCTTCAGACAACATAGATGAGGTTATAAAAATTATTAGAGGATCTAGTAATGCTGATTTGGCAAGAGAAAGCTTAATAAAAAGATTTGAATTATCAGAGATTCAAGCTAAAGCAATCGTAGAAATGCGTTTACGTCAATTAACTGGTTTAGAGCAAGATAAGTTAAGAGCTGAGTTTGAGGAAATTACTAAAACGATCATAGACTTGAAAGATATTTTAAGTAATGAGCCCAGACGATACCAAATCATCACTGACGAATTAATAGCTGTCAGAGATAAATATGGAGATGAGCGTAGATCAGAGATTGAATATGCTGGTGGAGATATGAGTATTGAAGATATGATTCCCAACACAAAAGTAGTGGTAACTATCTCAAATGCTGGATATTTAAAAAGAACAAACCTTGATGAATATAAAGTTCAGAATAGGGGAGGACGAGGTCAAAAAGGAGTTGCTACTAGGAATGAAGATTTCTTAGAACATTTGTTTGTTGGAACTAATCATCAATATATGTTGTTCTTTACCCAAAAAGGTAAAGTATTTTGGATGCGAGTTTATGAGATTCCAGAAGGAGGTAAAAACTCCAAAGGGAGAGCAATGCAAAACTTGATAAACATAGAGCAGGATGATAAGGTTAAAGCATTTTTAGTGACGCAAGACCTTAAAGATGAAGAGTATATTAATAACCATTATGTAATAATGGCTACCAAAAAAGGGCAGGTAAAGAAAACATCGCTAGAGCAATATTCTAGACCTAGAACTAATGGAATTAATGCTATTACTATTAGAGAAGGTGATGAGTTACTTGAGGCTAAATTAACATCAGGAGATAGTCAAGTAATGCTGGCTTTAAAATCTGGAAAGTCAATCCGTTTTGAAGAAGCTAAAACGAGACCAATGGGTAGAACAGCATCAGGTGTAAGAGGTATTACTTTAGGTCATGAAAATGACGAGGTTATTGGAATGGTAGCTGTAAATGATATGGACAGTAATATTTTAGTAGTATCTGCAAAAGGATATGGAAAGCGATCAAAACTTGAAGATTATAGGATCACTAATAGAGGTGGTAAAGGTGTAAAAACCCTTAATATATCTGAAAAGACAGGAGATCTTGTGGCTATTAAAAATGTTGATGATTCAAATGATTTAATGATTATTAATAAATCAGGAATTACCATTAGAATGTCAGTTGAAGATTTACGTGTAATGGGTAGAGCTACCCAAGGTGTAAAATTAATTAATATTAAAGATTCAGACAGTATTGCTGCAGTAGCTAAAGTTATGCATGAAGAAGATGATGAAGAGATACTAGCATCAGAGGAAGGAACTATTGAAGAAAGTCAAGAAAATAATAACGAAAACCAAGAATAACAATTTTAGAATTAAACTAAATGAAGATGAAAATTAATTTATTAGCAATTGCATTGGGATTGATAACAATGTCAACATTTGCCCAAAAAAACGAATTAAAAGCTGCAGAAAAAGCCCTTAAGAGTCAAGATTTTACAACAGCGATTTCTGCCATTACATCGGCTGAATCTCTAATTTCTAGTATGGATAATAAAACAAAAGCAAAGTTTTATTTCTTAAAAGGTAAGGCTCTAAGCGGAAAAAAAGAATTTAAATCAGCGGCAGTTACTTTCAAAGAGTTATTTGATCTTGAAAATAAAACTGGTAAGAAGAGATATTCATCTGAGGCTACACTAATTAAAAATCAAATGCTTCAAGAAGTATACAAGTTAGCCAGTGATCAATATTCTGCTAAAGAATATCAAAAAGCATCTGATAATTTTTATTTAACTTATAAATTGAACCCAATTGATACCTCATTTATTTATAATGCAGCTGTGAGTTCCACTTTAGCAAAAAACTATGATTTATCTTTAGATTATTATAAGGAGTTAAAAGATCTTGGCTACACCGGTATCGAAACGTTGTATTTTGCAACCAATATTGCTAATGATTCTAAAGAAAACCTACAAAGTAAGTCTAATAGAGATTTGAAGGTAAAAATTGGTCTTTACAAAGACCCAGTGGATGAGGTGACAGAATCTAAACACGCAGAAATTATTAAAAATATTGGTTACATATATGTAAATCAAGGAAAACCAGAATTAGCAATTGCTGCTTTGGAAGAAGCTAGAAAGCTAAATCCCAAAGATGTTAACCTATTATTAAATCAAGCTCAAATGTATATCAAGCTTGAAAGAATGGATAAATTTGGAGAGTTAATGATTGAGGCTGTTGAATTAGACCCAACGAACCCAGTTCTGTTTTTTAATTTAGGTGTTGTTAATGCAAATGAAGATAAAATTGAAGCTGCTATTAAATTTTATAAGAAAGCAATCGAATTAGATCCAGCTTATGGAGATGCATATTTAAATTTAGGAATTTCTATGCTAGCCGAAGAAAAAGCAATTGTAGATGAAATGAATAATAACTTATCTGATTTTGATAAATATGACGAGTTGCAAGAAAAACAAAAAAAACTATATGAAAAAGCGTTGCCATATCTAATTAAAGCTGATAGTATTGAGAGATCACTTGATACGGTAAGAATGCTTTTAAACATTTATGACACTCTTGGTAAAGAGGTTGAAGCAGATGAATTAAGACCAATTTATAAAAAGTTGAGAGATCAATAACTTTATCTTAAACTAAATAAAAAATCCGAAACAAATATTGTTTCGGATTTTTTATTTTAATCATTACTTAATTAATCTTTTTATAATTCTTAACTTATGTGTATGCATTTTTGTATCTACGTTATAAATTCCACTATGATCTAAAGTGTCTATTCTAACTTTGCCATGTGCATGAATAATATTGTAATCATTCATAATAATTCCAACATGAATAATATTTCCCTCTTCATTATCAAAAAAAGCCAAATCACCAGGCTCTGACTCTTCAATAAAACTTAAAACTTCACCTTGTGTAGCCTGATCTTTAGCGTCTCTAAGAAGAGAATAGCCACAAATTTTATAAACAAGTTGAGTAAACCCAGAACAATCTATACCAAAAGGGGTTTTTCCTCCCCACAAATATGGAGTATTTAAAAATTGGTATGCTTTCTGAATTATTTCATATTTATTTAATTTCTCAGAATAAACATTTCCATCATAATAATAGTCTTCAGAGCCCACTAATAGGTGTTGGTTTTTATAAAAAGGAAGTCTAGATCCAATAGCAATTGTACTTAGGTGATTTTTTTTATTGGTTACAAAATCAATTATTTCTGAAGAATAATAATTTGCAGAATCCGCTAATTTATCAAAGGTTTCCTCATCTATTTGTAAATATTGTTTATTGTCTATATATCCCTCATATCCATCAAAACTGAGACGAATCTTACTCCACTTCTTTTCCTTTTCAAGTATAAGAAAGTCTTCTCCAAAAAGGACCTGTGAAACCATTTCTGATGCATCACTAGCTTCTATTCGAAGAGGAACAATACTTAAATTACAAATGCCGTAGAGCATATTTTTTTGTTTAAATTGATTCTAGGATCATGGCACTAGCACCACCGCCTCCATTGCAAATACCTGCAGCACCAATTTTAGCATTATTTTGCTTTAAAATAGAGGTAAGTGCTATGATAATTCTGGCTCCCGATACACCTAGAGGATGTCCTAGTGAAACAGCTCCACCATTTACGTTAACGCGCTCATTTTTAAGATTTAATATTTTCATATTTGCCAATCCAACTACAGAAAATGCTTCATTTAATTCAAAATAGTCCACATCGTCAATGGTAATATTAGCTTTACTTAGCGCTTTAGGAATAGCCTTAGAGGGTGCTGTTGTAAACCATTCGGGTTCATGAGCTGCATCTGCAAAACTTTTGATCTTAGCAATAGGAGTAAGTTTTAATTCTAATGCTTTTTCAGCTGACATTAAAATTAGAGCTGCACCACCATCATTAATTGTAGAGGCATTAGCTGCAGTAACCGTTCCTTCTTTTGAAAAAGCAGCTCGTAAAGATGGGATTTTCTCCATCTTAACATTTTTATATTCCTCATCTTCAGTCATAAGAACCGGAGCACCTCTTCGTTGAGGTATTTCTACAGGAATAATTTCATCAGAAAATTTTCCTGATTTCCAGGCTTCAGAAGAGCGCTGGTATGATTGTATTGCATACGCATCTTGATCCTCTCTAGAAAAACCATATTTAGTTGCACATGCATCTGCACAGACTCCCATAGCTACCTTTTCATAAACATCTACTAAACCATCTTTTTGCATACCATCTTCTAAGGTAGTTGGTCCAAATTTAGTTCCCTGTCTTCCATGCAGGTAATGAGGAATTAAACTCATGTTTTCCATTCCGCCAGCAACCACAATTTCTGTATCACCGAGAGAAATACTTTGAGCAGCTAACATCACTGATTTCATACCGGAAGAACAAACCTTATTGATTGTTGTACACGGAACAGTATCTGGAATACCAGCAAAAATTGCTGCTTGTCTAGCAGGAGCCTGACCAACTCCGGCAGAAACAACATTTCCCATGAAAACTTCATCGATAAGTTCTGGATTTAAATTAATTTTATCTAGAGCTCCTTTAATAGCGATTGCTCCCAATTTTGGGGCTGAAATCTTAGAAAGACTACCCATAAAACTACCAATGGGAGTTCTAGCAACAGAAACAATTACAACTTCTTTGGTTTTCATTTTCAATAATTTTGTACATGGTTTATCTAACAAAACTAACTATTTTAAATCAAATTTATTAGGAAACTATCGTTTGAATTTTTGACGTCCATTTTTTTAAGTTAAGTTTGTGTATATATGAAATACCTATGAGTAAAACTGTAAACAAATTATACAAGCATAACGCTGCTATTTATAAAGTTATTCTGTTTTTAATTACAGCATTTGCTATTGTATACCTATTTCCTAAAGGAGGGCAATTTAAATATGAGTTTACTAAGGGTAAACCTTGGCAATATGATAATTTATATGCTCCTTTTGATTTTGCAATAGATAAGACTGAAGACGAGATTAATGAAGAAATAAAATTAATTGAGGTAACCTCTAGGCTTTATTTTCAATACAATAAGGATATTGTTAAAGAAGTAAAAGAGGCTTATTTATTAAGAACTTCATTACTAAAAGTTAATGATTCATTAAACGGGTATGATCTGGAGACTATTGCAGTTCAAGGAAGCGCCATTATAGATTCTATCTACACCAGAGGTTTTATAGAAGCCACTAGTCTAGGAATTGTTTCTGATAAAAATACTCTAATAGCTCTAAAGGTAGATAATTCTGTTCAAGATGTTATTTATAACAACTTACTAGACTCTAATGGTGTTTTTGAGCTAATTAAAAATAGTTTAGGTGACCAACCTTACACGTATTCTCAAAATATAAATTTAACAATCCTTTCAGAGGTTATCAAACCAAACGTATCTTATGATAATAAGTTTACGCAAAAAGTTATTGATGAATATGTAAATGAAATTTCTTTAACAAAGGGGAAAGTCTCATTCGGAGAACTTATTATTTTGAAAGGCGATATTGTAGAGGGTAAAAAACTAGCTATTCTATATTCATTAAAAGGTCAGTCAGAATCAATACTTTGGACAAGTGCTAATTATTACTGGATTGTGTTAGGATATACCATATTAGTATCTCTTGCACTATTAATGTTGTTGTTATTTCTACATAAATATCGAAAAGAAATTTTTGAGAATAATACCAAAGTGACATTCATATTTTTTAATGTCTCTTTTATGATTTTAATTCAAACTATCGTTATCAAATTTAATTCTGACTATTTATATGTAGTACCATTAAGTATTTTACCCATCATTTTAAAAGCTTTTTTTGATGCTAGGTTAGGGTTGTTTACTCATGTTTTAACTGTATTACTTCTTGGCTTTATAGTACCAGATAGTTTTGAGTTTATTTATTTACATATTATAGCAGGTATCGTTACAATTTTAACTGTTTCAGAATTACATAAAAGAGCTAATCTATTTATTTCCATAGGGCAAATAACCCTCATCTATATGATAACCTACCTCTCTTTTTCAATTATTAAAGAAGGAAATGCGTCTCAAATTAATTGGGAATATTTAATGATGTTTGGAGCCAATGGGTTGTTGTCTTTTCTTTCAGTATTCTTTATTTATGCTTATGAAAAAATATTTGGATTGGTGTCAGATGTTACCTTGCTAGAACTGTCTAGCACAAACACTAAACTTCTTAAAGAGCTTAATGAAAAAGCACCTGGAACCTTTCAGCATTCTATGCAGGTTGCAAATTTAGCTGAAGCTGCTGCTAATGAAATTGGTGCAAATTCTATGTTGGTTAGAACAGGAGCTTTATACCATGACATTGGAAAAATATTAAATCCAATGTATTTTATAGAGAACCAGTCTACTGGTGTAAATCCACACAATGATTTATCTCCAACAGATAGCGCAAAAATAATTATTGATCATGTTATTAAAGGTATAGAATTAGCAAAACAAAATAGATTACCAGATAGGATTATAGATTTTATTAGAACACATCACGGTACTAGTTTGGTTTATTATTTTTATGTTAAAGAAAAAGAAAAAAGTCCGGAAGAAGAGGTGGCTATTGAAAAATTTCAATACAGAGGACCTATACCATTTTCTAGGGAAACAGCCATATTAATGATATGTGATGCAGCTGAAGCAGCTTCAAAAAGTTTGCAACAACCTACAGCCCAGTCCATAGATAATTTAATAGATAAGATAGTAGAAAAACAAAAGCTAAATAATCAATTTATTAATTCTGATATTACTTTTAGCGAGATTGAAAAGATAAAAAAAGTAATCAAAAGAAAATTAATGAATATCTATCATGTTCGTGTAGAATACCCCGATTAATTTTATTGCAAAAAGTATAAAAAACCT
>JGI20153J14295_10001973_pt1 | contig 15175 bp, 16 predicted proteins | sample COG_03_FD_14295 | JGI IMG/M metagenome (IMG submission 14295) | reverse complement strand
CTCTGGAATGGGTATTGGAATGGACCGTTTGATTATGTTTTTAACCAACAACCAATCCATTCAGGAAGTCTTATTTTTCCCCCAAATGCGACCTGAACAGCAAGCACCTTCTGTTGAATTAAACGAGGAAGAAAAAGCAGTTTTAGCACTCATTACCAAAGCAGAAAAAATTGACTTAAACGAATTGAAAATAAAATCAGGTTTGTCTAACAAGAAATGGGATAAAACCATTAAAGGGTTGACTAAAAAAGAAGTTGCTAAAGTTTCAAAAACAGACGAAGGTTTGTTTGTTGAAATTCTATAGTACTTCGAAAATAAAAATAAAAAATCCAGCTGTAAAGCTGGATTTTTTTATGAACTACAATCACTTAAAGCGATTATTTTATTACAATGCTAACAAGCCGTTTGTTTTTGTAACTCCTTCTGCAGAAGCTTGCATGTGTGCTTTTTCAGCGTCATTTAAATTGATTTCAACAATTTTTTCGATCCCGTTTTTTCCTAAAACAACAGGAACTCCAATACATAAATCATTCAAACCATATTCACCTTCCAATAAAACAGAACAAGGGAAAATTTTCTTTTGATCACAAGCAATTGCCTGTACCAAACCAGAAACAGCAGCACCAGGAGCATACCAGGCAGAAGTACCTAATAAACCTGTTAAGGTTGCACCACCTACTTTGGTATCTTGTAAAACTTGTTCCAATCTTTCTTCAGAGATAAACTCAGAAACTGGAACCGAATTTCTTGTTGCCAATCTTGTTAAAGGTACCATTCCTTTATCAGAATGCCCACCAATCACCATACCGTCAACATCAGAAATTGGTGCTTCTAAAGCTTCTGCCAATCGATATTTAAAACGTGCAGAATCTAAAGCCCCACCCATTCCAATAATTCTATTTTTAGGAAGTCCGGTTGTTTTATGTACTAAATAGGTCATTGTATCCATAGGATTAGAAACAACGATAATAATGGTATTTGGAGAGTGCTCAATTAAGCTTGCAGAAACCATTTTAACGATTCCAGCATTAATTCCAATTAACTCTTCACGTGTCATTCCTGGTTTTCTTGGAATACCAGAAGTAATTACACAAATATTAGAATCTGCTGTTTTTGAATAATCACTTGTACTTCCAGTGATTTTTGTGTCAAAACCATTTAAAGAAGCGGTTTGCATTAAATCCATTGCTTTCCCTTCCGCAAAGCCTTCTTTAATGTCTAGTATTACAACTTCAGAAGCGAAGTTTTTCATGGCAATGTATTCTGCACAACTTGCACCTACGGCACCTGCACCTACAACAGTAATTTTCATATTTTTAGTATTTAATTGTGTTCAACTTAAGAGGCACAAAAATACATTAAATTATTGAAAAACAGCTTTTGATATATCTTAAAAAATGATAGGTATTTTGTGTTTTTTGCAAAAAAAAGCCTCAATATTTTAATATTGAGGCTGTATAAAATTAAAACTATTTTTTAGACATCAATGTTTGCATACTTTGCATTTCGTTCAATAAAGTCTCTCCTTGGTGGTACTTCATCTCCCATTAGCATAGAGAAAACTCTATCTGCTTCAGCTGGACTGTCAATAACTACCTTACGTAAGGTTCTAAATTCAGGATTCATTGTCGTGTCCCAAAGTTGTTCTGCGTTCATCTCTCCAAGACCTTTATATCTCTGAATCGAAACACTTCCTCCTAATTTCTGTGCAATTAAATCTCGTTGATTGTCATCCCAAGCATATTCTCTTTTTTGTCCTTTTTTCACTAAATAAAGTGGAGGAGTCGCAATATAAATATAACCTTGCTCTACCATTTCTTTCATGTATCTAAAGAAGAACGTTAGGATCAATGTTGCAATGTGCGATCCATCGACATCGGCATCACACATAATGACAACTTTATGGTAACGAACTTTAGATAAATTTAAAGCTCTTGGATCTTCTTCCGTTCCAATAGAAACGCCCAAAGCGGTAAACATATTTTTGATTTCTTCGTTTTCAAAAACTTTGTGTTGCATTGCTTTTTCTACGTTCAAAATCTTTCCACGAAGTGGAAGTATGGCCTGAAAATTACGATCTCTACCTTGCTTTGCTGTACCCCCTGCAGAATCTCCCTCAACTAAGAAAATTTCACATTGAGCAGGATCTGTTTCAGAACAATCTGATAATTTCCCAGGCAAACCACCAATAGACATAACGGTTTTACGTTGCACCATTTCACGGGCTTTACGCGCTGCATGCCTTGCTGTTGCAGCTAATATTACCTTCTGAACAATTATTTTTGCATCGTTCGGGTTTTCTTCTAAATAATCAGATAACATTTCAGAAACGGCTTGCGATACTGCAGAGGTTACTTCTCTGTTTCCTAATTTCGTTTTTGTCTGTCCTTCAAATTGAGGTTCTGCTACTTTTACAGAAACAATTGCAGTCAATCCTTCGCGGAAGTCATCTCCCGCAATTTCGAATTTTACATTTTTAAGCAAACCAGAATTATCAGCATACTTTTTTAACGTTCCTGTTAACCCGCGTCTGAATCCAGACAAATGGGTTCCTCCTTCATGGGTATTAATGTTGTTTACATAGGAGTGCAAATTTTCTGCATAGGAAGTGTTATACACCATAGCAACTTCAACAGGAATTCCATTTTTTTCACCTTCCATAGAAATTACATTCGCAGTCAATTGCTCACGGGTAGAATCTAAATATTGGATAAATTCAGGCAATCCTTCTGTAGAATGAAAGGTTTCTGTAATCGGGTTCCCTTCATCGTCAGTTTTTCTTTTATCAGTAAGGGTAATCGTAATTCCCTTATTTAAATACGATAACTCACGCATACGAGTTGCCAACGTCTCGTAATTGTATTCAGTACTTTGTGTAAAGATTGATTTGTCTGGTGAAAAAGTAACAATGGTTCCTGTAAAATCGGTTTCTCCAATTGTTTTTACTGGGTACAAGGCTTTTCCTTGAGAATATTCTTGTTGCCAAACTTTTCCTTCTTTGTGAACCGTTGCTGTTAAGTGTTGCGATAGTGCGTTTACACAACTTACACCCACACCGTGCAAACCTCCAGAGACTTTGTACGAATCTTTATCAAATTTACCACCAGCTCCAATTTTTGTCATTACAACTTGCAATGCAGAAACACCTTCTTTTTTGTGAATTCCAACCGGAATCCCACGGCCATTATCTTTAGTGGTAATAGAATTGTCTTCATTAATGGTAACGTTGATTGTGTCACAATAGCCTCCCATTGCTTCATCAATGGAATTATCGACAACCTCATACACCAAATGGTGCAGTCCTCGAACACCTACATCTCCAATATACATAGAAGGTCGCATTCTTACATGCTCCATACCTTCTAATGCCTGAATACTGGAAGCATCGTAATTATTTTTTTTGTCTTCGCTCATAATAAAAGTGAATTATTCATTTAAGTTTTGTTGAAAATCAACATTGAAAATGATGATCTTCCTATTCTCAAATTTACAAATTTTCAGTCTTTTTATTTGTAATTTATGGAATTAAGTTCTGAAATTATCAACATTTGTTGAAAACGAAATAGTGGCTTAAAGCTCTTAAAAAGCACTTTATACGTCCTTTTTATCTTTGAAATTTTTTTTGTTTGACAAGAGATGTTTCGAGCTCCTTAAATCTCAGATTTTAAATTCTCTTAAAGCAAAAAAAATCCCGCAAAAGCGAGATTTTTAGTCTTAAATTTATTTTGGAAATAAACAAATCTAATAAGCATCGTCATGAACATTTAGAATGGCTCTTCCAGAAGGCTCATTCATATTTTTAAATGCTTCATCCCAGTCTAAGGCAATTTGTGTACTACATGCAACACTTGCTTCTTGTGGTACGCTTAATGCAGCGGCGTCACTTGGGAAATGCCCTTCAAAAATAGCACGGTAATAAAATTCTTCTTTGTTTTGTGGTGTTTGAATTGGAAATCTAAATTTCGCGTTTGCCAATTGCTCGTCAGTAACTTCTTTGTCTACAACTTCTTTTAACGTATCAATCCAATCATATCCAACCCCGTCAGAAAATTGCTCTTTTTGTCTCCATGCAACACTTTCTGGCAACAGATCTTCAAACGCTTTTCGAATGATCCATTTCTCCATACGTTCTCCGTTAATCATTTTATCTTTCGGGTTCAAACGCATGGCAACATCAATAAACTCTTTGTCTAAAAATGGTACACGTCCTTCTATTCCCCAAGCCATTAAACTTTTATTGGCTCTTAGACAATCATACATATGCAGTTTTTCTAATTTACGAACTGTTTCTTCATGAAATTCTTCTGCATTTGGAGCCTTATGAAAGTACAAGTAACCACCAAAAATTTCGTCGGCTCCTTCTCCAGAAAGTACCATTTTAATCCCCATAGACTTAATAACTCGTGCCATTAAATACATTGGAGTAGAAGAGCGAATGGTTGTAATGTCGTAGGTCTCTATGTTGTAGATAACATCTTTGATAGCATCTAAGCCTTCTTGGATTGTAAATTTTATTTCATGGTGAATGGTCCCAATGTGGTCTGCTACCTTTTTAGCAGCGGCCAAATCTGGAGAACCTTCTAATCCTACAGAAAAACTGTGTAGTTGTGGATACCAAGCTTCTGATTTGTCATCAGATTCAATTCTTTTTTGAGCATATTTTTTGGCTATGGCTGAAGTTACTGAAGAGTCTAATCCTCCAGAAAGTAAAACCCCGTAGGGTACATCACTCATTAATTGTCTGTGAACGGCATCTTCCAAAGCTTTCTTTACTTCTGCGATACTTGTTTGGTTCTCTTTTACGNCCTCATAATCTCTCCATTCTCTATGGTACCATTTTACAAATTGTCCATCTTTACTAGACATATAATGTCCTGGTGGGAACAATTCAATCTTGGTACAAACACCTTCCAAAGCCTTTAATTCTGAAGCAACATAGAAGGTTCCGTTTTGATCCCATCCAATATATAAAGGAATGATTCCAACATGATCTCTCGCAATAAAGTATTCATCTTTTTCAACATCATACAAAGCAAAGCCAAAAATTCCATTCAATTCATCTAGAAAACCAACACCTTTTTCTTTATACAATGCTAAAATTACCTCACAATCGGATGCTGTTTGAAAGTTGTAAGTTCCCTCAAATTGCTTGCGCAACTCTCTATGATTGTAAATTTCGCCATTGGCTGCCAATACTAGTTTTTTATCTTCACTAAATAGCGGCTGTTGTCCAGAAGCTGGATCTACAATCGCCAATCTTTCGTGGGACATAATCACTTTTTTATCACTATAAATTCCGCTCCAATCTGGACCACGATGTCTAATTTTTTTAGACATTTCTAATAACTGAGGCCTTAAGGCTTCAGGGCTTTCTTTCAAATCAAACGCACATACAATACCACACATAATTCTATATTTTATAATAATTGTTTATTTCCGATACAAAAAACCGAATTTTTGTTTAAATTTTAAACTTAAAAACAATATTTAATTATAATATATAACTTTTTAGTTGTTTTTATTGTTTTATTGAAACTATAGAGTTTGTTTTTAATTTAGATACTTACTGTTTGTTAGTTCTTCGAAAAAAAATGATATAAAGTTTGGTTAAGTAAAATTTGCTATATAAATTTGTACTTAAATGATAAAACAACAAAACATATGGTGGTGGAACTCTCTTAATTCATAAGTGAGAAATCTTCCTATATGTAAAAATATATAAAAGGCTTATCTCACGATAAGCCTTTTTTGTATTTATAAAACAAATACTGAGTTCGTTCAGCAACCATGAAAGAGATAAAATTTAAAACAACAAGTACCACCAGAATTTCGGATACAGTGACTCCAGTAGGCTTGTATTTGCGTTTTCGAGACGCCTATGCAAATACCTTATTACTAGAAAGTTCTGACTATCATAGTAAAGAAGAAAGTTTTTCTTTTATCTGTATAGAGCCCATGGTTTCAATGAAAGTTGAAGATGCTCTATTTTCGGTTTCTCACAAAGGAGTTCAAGTAGCCGAACAGGTGGTTGATAAAAACTTCTATGAGCTCTTTGACGAATTTACAGATTCGATAGTTTTGGATTGTCCAAAGGAGTTGAAGTCTTATAACGGTTTGTATGGTTATACCACCTTTGATAGTGTACAGTATTTCGAGAACATTAGGTTTACAAATAAAAAAGCACCTTCTGCAATTCCAGAAATGCAATATAGTTTCTATCGTTTTATTATCGCCATCAATCATTTTAATGATGAAATGACATTGATAGAAAATAGTCAAGCTCACGAGGTTTCAAGGGTTTCAGAAATAGAAACGATTATCAATGCACAATCTTTTAATACACAAAAATTTGAAATCGTAGGTAAGGAAACTTCCAATTGTACCAATGAAGATTTTAAAGAATATGTAACAAAAGGGAAAGCACATTGCAAACGAGGAGATGTTTTTCAATTGGTTTTGTCGCGTCAATTTCAACAAGAATTTAAAGGAGATGAATTCAATGTTTACCGAGCATTGCGTTCGATTAATCCATCTCCTTATTTGTTTTATTTTGATTACGGAAATTTTAAATTGATGGGCTCCTCTCCAGAAGCACAAATAAAAATCGCTGCTGGAAAAGCAACCATCAATCCAATTGCTGGAACTTTTCGAAGAACGGGTGATATGTCTGAAGACATTAAGTTAGGAAAAAAACTCTCAGAAGATAAAAAAGAAACGGCTGAGCACGTTATGTTGGTCGATTTGGCAAGAAATGACCTTAGTAAGCATGCCGATCATGTAACGGTTGAAGTCTTTAAAGAAGTACAGTATTTTAGTCATGTGATTCATTTAGTGTCTACGGTGCAGGGGAAAATTAAAGGAAATCCAATTGAAATTGTAGGAGATACTTTCCCAGCAGGAACCTTAAGTGGTGCTCCAAAGTACAAGGCCATGGAATTGATTGATAAATATGAAAATCAATCTCGTGGATTTTATGGTGGTGCTGTAGGTATAATAGGATTAGACGGTTCTGTAAACTTAGCAATTGCCATTCGTTCTTTTGTGAGTAAAAACAATGTATTGTATTCGCAAGCAGGTGCAGGAATTGTTATTCATTCAGATGAAGCAAAAGAATTACAAGAAGTAAACAACAAATTAGCCGCTTTAAAAAAGGCGTTAATTTTAGCAGAAAATATTTAAAAATAGCCTTTAGTAGTTCGCTAATAGCCAAAAGCTTTTAAAATGAAAATAGTAATAATAGACAATTACGATTCCTTTACTTATAACTTAGTTCATATGGTAGAGAAAATTACAGGCAATTTTCCTGCGGTTTTTAGAAACGATGAAATTAGTTTAGAAGACGTAAATAATTTCGATTTAATCATGTTATCTCCAGGACCAGGAATTCCTGAAGAGGCGGGTATTTTAAAAGAGATCATCAGAAACTATGCTGGCAAAAAACCAATATTTGGAGTTTGCCTTGGCCTTCAGGCGATTACTGAAGTTTTTGGTGGAAGCATTGTCAATTTAGATACCGTGTATCATGGAGTGGCAACCCTTATGGATGTTGTAGATGAAAGCGCGGTGATCTTTAAAGACATACCAACTCCATTTTTAGCGGCACGATACCACTCGTGGTCAGCTACTGAAGATGGTTTCCCAGAAGTATTGAAAGTTACGGCAAGAGACGAAGATGGAGGGATTCAAGCAATAGCGCATAAGGTGTTTCCAATTTCAGCAGTGCAGTTTCATCCAGAATCCATTCTAACAGAGGTTGGAGAACAAATTGTGACTAATTTTATAAATAGTGTAAAAAAGTAATGAAGTCACAACATCTTATGGATCCACTTTATTATTTCAACAATAGAACTGTATAAAAATGAAAGCAATTTTAAACGAATTATACCAGCACAAAAGATTGTCAAAATCGCAAGCAAAACAAATCTTAATTGACATTGCCTCCGAGAAATACAATGATGCTCATTTGGCTTCATTCATGACCGTTTTTATGATGCGTCCAATAACAGTTGAAGAACTTGCTGGTTTTAGAGATGCTTTGATGGAGTTAGCCATTAAGGTAGATTTATCTCCCTTCAATACGATTGATATTGTTGGAACTGGAGGGGATGGAAAGGATACTTTTAATATTTCAACACTCACTTCGTTTATCGTTGCGGGTACAGGTCAGAAAGTAGCAAAACATGGTAATTATTCGGTATCTTCGCAGTCGGGTTCGTCCGACATGTTGGCCAGCTTTGGATATCAATTTACCAATGATGAAAACACGTTAAAAGCGCATTTAGAAAAAGCAAATATTTGTTTTTTACATGCNCCAAAATTTCATCCAGCAATGAAAGCGGTTGGACCCACAAGAAAAGCATTGGCTTTAAAAACGTTCTTTAATATTTTAGGNCCTTTAGTCAANCCGAGTGCTCCCAAAAATCATTTTTTAGGAACATTTAATTTGGAAATTGCCCGNTTGTATAATTATATTTTACAAGAAGAAAAGAGTAATTACGGAATCGTTCATGCGTTGGATGGATATGATGAAATTTCTCTTACTGGCGGATTTAAACTCTTCACTAAAAAAGGAGAGCAATTGATTCAACCCGAGGATATTGGTCAGGAAAAAATTGAACAATCAGCTATTTTTGGAGGAAACTCACTCAGTAGCCGACGCCGCAAAAATTTTTAAAACGATTCTCGATGGAAAAGGAACCGATGCACAAAACAATGTGGTTTTAACAAATGCAGCGTTTGCACTTAAGGTCGTTGAAGGAACAAAAAGTTTTGAGACCTGTTTTGAAGAAGCTAAGGAGGCGTTGTTTAGCTTGAAAGCAAAAGCGTGTTTAACAAAGTTAGTCCAGTAATGACCAAAAAGAAAAAGAACTTAATTTCAATTGTTCCTGCCTTTGTATTTATAGGTTTGGCGATTGGAATACAAACAAGAAATATATTTTTGCATACTGTAATTGGGTTTTTTGCAGGTGTTTTGGTGTATTTCTTTTTAAAGAATAAAAACTCAAATTCTTAATTTAGAATTATTTATATGACCATATTAGATAAGATAATCGCCTTCAAAAAGAAGGAAATTGCAAAAATAAAAGCAGAAGTTCCTGTAAAAAAATTAGTAGAAAGCCCTAATTTTTCTAGACAACCGTTGTCTTTAAAAAAATCATTGTTAGCTGTTAGGTTCTACAGGAATTATAGCAGAGTATAAACGTCAATCTCCTTCTAAAGGAATCATTAATGACAAAGCAACGATTGCCGAAGTGACCAACGGATATTTAGATGCGAATGTAGCTGCACAATCTATTTTAACAGATACTTCCTTTTTTGGAGGAACGATGGCAGATTTGATGGAAGCAAGAGTCATCAATCAGCAAATACCAATCTTACGAAAAGATTTTATTGTAGATGGTTTTCAAATTGTAGAAGCAAAGGCGATTGGTGCGGATGTAATTTTATTAATTGCTGCATGTTTAACTGCTACAGAATTAAAAAATTACGGAAATCTGGCAACCGATTTAGGTATGGAAGTNTTGTATGAAGTGCATTCGCAAGAAGATTTAGATAAAATCAAGCATTTAGAAAATAAAATCATTGGTATTAACAATCGAAATTTAAAAACTTTTGATGTAGACCTAGAACACTCTATCAAATTATCAGGTCAAATTCCAGATTCTTGTGTAAAAGTTTCTGAAAGCGGAATTTCTGATCCAAGAATTATTACAGGATTGAAAGAATATGGATTTCAAGGATTTTTAATTGGAGAAAGTTTCATGAAAGAAGAAAACCCAGGAGCAGCTTGTCAAGAGTTTATCAATCAAATAAAATAAAAGATGAAACTGAAAGTTTGCGGAATGAAGCATGGCGAAAATATCCAAGAAGTTGCAGCATTGCAACCCGATTATATGGGCTTCATTTTTTATGAACAATCAAAAAGAAATTTTGAAGGGATTATTCCTGAGCTCCCAAAATCAATAAAGAAAACAGGAGTTTTTGTAAATGAATATCCAGAGATTTTAATCTCTTTAGTTGAAGAATATCAATTAGATGCAGTGCAATTACACGGAGATGAATCGGTAGCCTATGTCACCGATTTACAGTTGCAATTAGCGGAAAGAAGAGCCTTGTTTATAGAGGAGAATAAACACCAAAAAAAGAAAAAAAACAAACACAAGATTTCGAATGAAAAAGTAGAAATCATTAAAGTATTTGGTGTAAAAGACACCTTTGATTTTGAAGTGCTAACACCTTATTTAGATGTTGTTGATTCTTTTTTGTTTGATACAAAAGGAAAAGAAAGGGGAGGGAATGGCGTTCAATTTGATTGGTCTGTTTTACAACAATATCCTTTTGAGAAGCCTTTCTTTTTAAGTGGCGGAATTGGTTTAGATTCTGTTGATGCGTTACAGACATTTCTAGGAAAACCAGTATCAAAGTACTGTTTTGCATTAGATGTCAATAGTAAATTTGAAACCGTACCAGGTGTAAAGAAAGTGGAGGAGATAAAAAAGTTTAAAAATAAAGTCATTGCGAAAGAAGCGAAGTAATCTTCTAGTGTAAAGAGATTTCTTCATTCTATAAACCACAGTATACAATAAATTATGAAATCAAAATTTCAACCCGATGAAAACGGTTATTTTGGACAATATGGAGGGGCATTTATTCCCGAATTATTATATCCAAATGTAAAAGAACTCGCAGATAATTATATTCAAATTATCGAATCTGAAGCGTTTCAAACAGAGTACAAATCGTTATTAAAAGACTATGTTGGGCGTCCAACTCCGCTCTATTTAGCAAAACGATTGTCAGAAAAATATGGTGCCCATATTTATTTGAAACGAGAAGATTTAAATCATACAGGTGCGCATAAAGTAAACAATACCGTTGGTCAAATTCTCATTGCTAAGAAATTAGGAAAGACAAAAATTATTGCAGAAACTGGAGCAGGTCAGCACGGAGTTGCCACAGCAACAGTATGTGCATTAATGGGCTTAGAATGTACTGTATTCATGGGAGAAAAAGACATTGTACGTCAAGCACCCAATGTTGCTCGAATGAAAATGTTAGGTGCAAAAGTAGTGCCCGCAACCAGTGGAAGCAAAACATTAAAAGATGCTACCAACGAGGCCATTCGCTATTGGATTCAAAATCCAGCTACATTTTATTTGATCGGATCTGTTGTAGGACCCCATCCACATCCAGACATGGTAGCTCGTTTGCAGGCTGTGATTTCTGAAGAAATGAAATGGCAACTAAAAGAAAAAACAGGCAAGGAAAACCCAGATACGATCATTGCATGTGTTGGTGGAGGTAGTAATGCCGCTGGTGCTTTTTATCATTATATGGAGGACGAAGCGGTGGAATTAATTGCAGTAGAAGCCGCAGGTTTAGGAGTTAATTCTGGAGAAAGTGCAGCGACGTCTCAATTAGGAGAAGTTGGAATTATACACGGAAGTAAAACGATTTTAATGCAAGATGAATACGGACAAATTCAAGAGCCGTACTCAATTTCTGCAGGATTGGATTATCCAGGAGTTGGCCCTTTACATGCACACTTGTATGAAACAAAAAGAGCAAAATTCATGAATGCTACCGATAAAGAAGCGTTAGCAGCTGCCTATGAATTGACAAAAATTGAAGGAATTATCCCAGCTTTAGAAACGGCGCATGCTTTGGCTGTTTTGCCGAAAATAAAATTTAAAAAAGACCAGGTAGTCGTCATTAATTTATCAGGTAGGGGCGACAAAGATTTAGAAATATTTATTAAACATTTAGAAGAATAATGAATCCGAAAATTGATTTTATTGAATCCGAATTAGAAAATTTAAGAGATACTTTAAAAAGTCATTCCTTGTATAAAAATCTTCACTCGATGGAAGATATTCAGGTTTTTATGGAAAACCATGTCTTTGCTGTTTGGGATTTTATGTCACTTTTAAAAGGCCTTCAAATAGATTTAACAACCGTTTCTACTCCTTGGATTCCTAGAGAGAATTCAAAATTGGCACGGTTTATTAATGAAATTACGGTAGCAGAAGAAAGTGATTTTGATAAAGATGGTGTTGTTAAAAGTCATTTTGAAATGTATCTCGACGCTATGGAAGAGGTGGGAGCAGATACTTCAAAAATCACGTATTTTTTAAAACAACTCTCTGTTTTAAAATCTGTTGAAGAGTCTCTAGAAAGCACAACTATTATCGCTTCGGTAAAAGAATTTGTCTCTTTTACATTTAAAATAATCAACACGAAAGAAACCCATAAAATTGCAGCAGCATTTACATTCGGGAGAGAAGATGTCATTCCAGATATGTTCATCAAAATTATTGAAGAAGCAGCAACTAATCAGGATCAAAAATTTGATAGTTTTACTTATTACCTAAAGCGTCATATTGAGTTAGATGGAGATGAGCATGGACCTTTGTCTTTGCAAATGATCTCAGAATTATGTGGGAATGATACACAGAAATGGGATGAAGTTTTGGACGTTGCAAAAGAATCGTTATCGGTTCGAATTCATTTGTGGAGTGGTATTGAAGAAGAATTAAAAAGACACAAACAAGCACTCGTTTAATATGAAGAAATTAAATACGTTATTGGCTCAAAAAGAGAACTTACTCTCTATTTATTTTACGTGTGGATATCCAGAATTAGGAGATACAACTCAAGTAATTTCAGCATTAGAAAAAAGTGGTGTCGATTTTATTGAAGTTGGCCTGCCTTATTCAGATCCTTTGGCAGATGGTCCTACTATTCAGGATTCAAGTCAAAAAGCATTGGAGAACGGAATCAATCTAGACATTGTATTTGAGCAATTAATGACGATTAAAGAAACCAATAAAACCCCTTTGGTTTTAATGGGATATCTCAATCAAATGTTAAAATATGGCGAAGAGAAGTTTTGTCAAAAAGTGATTGATTGCGGTATAGAAACCTTGATTATTCCTGATTTGCCAATGGTTGAATTTGAAAATCATTATCAAGCACTATTTGACAAATACGGATTAACCAATGTGTTTTTAATCACCCCAAATACTTCCGAAGAAAGAATTCGTAAAATTGATAATTACACAAAAACATTTATTTATGTGGTAGCCTCTTCTTCGATTACGGGAGCAAAGGGTGCAATCTCTAAACAACAAATGGATTATTTTAAGAGGGTCAAAGCAATGCAATTAAAAAGTAAACTGATTATCGGTTTTGGTATTTCAGACAAGCCAACGTTTACGACTGCCTGTGATTTTGCCGATGGTGCAATTATTGGTTCTGCATTCATTAAACACTTAGGAAGTCAGGGCGTTGAGAATATAGACACTTTCATATCGCCTATTAAAGCATAAAAAAAGTGAAACTTTAAAGTTTCNCTTTTTTTTTATAACATGGTGCGAACCANAATCACCCCGTTCATACCTCGTATTCCGTAAATTGCAGATTCAGGGCCTTTTAGAACNGTAATTGATTTGATGGTACTTGGAACGATATCTCCAAAACTAGTTTTTCCAACTGGAGACCCGTTTAAAATGTACAAGGGTTCTCTATTTTGATCTCCTCTTATAGAAACTACGTTGTCTGTAGTAATTCTAACTCCCGACACTTTTCCTCTTAAATAATCATAGATATTTCGATATTGTATGGCCCCTGCAGCAAACTCTCTTTGGTTACTTGCAACAATATCAGCACCCATTTTATTAGGAGATATTTTAATGATTATTTTTTTTTGACCTAAATACTTGACTTTTTTGATTCCATGAAGTGCAGAAAATATGGAAATTTCTTTAGGAAGTGCTTTCAATTTTATCTTAAAGATTCCTTTGCTATTTGTAGTTCTTGGGTATTTTTTATTATCAAATAAAACAGAAGCACCAGGAATGGGTTTGTTGTTTGCATCCTTTACAATAAGTGTTAATTTCGATGCTTTCTTTTTTTCTTGCGAAACAGTCGTAACTGTGAATGCAAGAAGTAATACAAATATAATTCCTTTAAATGCTTTTCGTGTTTTCATATTTTTTCTTTTAAAGGTTCAGTCTTTTTTTTGATGCTAAAAATCAGCCTTATTAGTTTATACGAATCAAATTAATATCAAAAACTAAAGCGGCTCCACCGGGGATTGATCCACTTCCGCGATCTCCATATCCTAAGTCAGACGGAATTAATAAAATTCCTTTACCACCTTCCTTAAAGTAAGTAATACCTTCTCTCCAACCTAAAATCACTTGATTCAATCCAAAAGAAATCCCGTTGGTACTCTGGTCAAAAACGGTTCCATCTAACAATGTACCTCTATAGGCTACAGTTACATTAGAAGAACTTGTGGGTCTTGCGCCGGTTCCAGGTTCATTAATTACATAATACAATCCAGTACTGCTTCTTTGAGCATCCAAATTGTTTGCTTCTATATATTCAATGATATCTGCTTCCGTTTGTGGTTCAAAATTTGAATCACTACCAGAACAAGAAAATAAAAGAAATGCAATGCAAAATAATGGTAAATAAAGTTTCATACTTGGGGTTTTGTTTTTAATAATGTGTAAATATAATTTGAAAAAACTTAATAAACTCTTTCCCCATTTAGAAAAGTGCTAATTACTTTTGTTTCTGGAATTTTTGCTCCTTCAATTTCCATGATATTTTGATCTAGAATGACAAAATCTGCAAATTTACCCACCTCGATACTTCCTTTTTCTAGCTCTTCGAAATTTGCATATGCAGCCCAAATGGTCATGCCTTTCAGGGTTTCTTCTCGCGATAATACATTTTCCATTTGAAACCCATCTTCAGGGTAGTTATGAATGTCTTTTCGAATCGTTGCTGCATAAAAAGTTAAAAAAGGATTTACTTGTTCTACAGGAAAATCTGTTCCCAAAGCAATTTTTCCATATTGATTGAGCAGTTCTTTAAAAGCATATGCGCCTTTCATTCGTTCCGCTCCAATTCGATCCTCTGCCCAATACATGTCTGAAGTTGCATGTGTCGGTTGTATTGAGGGTAGAATATTGTCAAAGTTTTTGAAATCTTCTGGGGCTACTATCTGTGCATGTTCAATTCTCCACCTTCTATTCTTATTGTTGGCTAAAACTTCTTTATAGGTTTTTAGCATCCAAGTATTTGCAGAATCACCAATGGCGTGTGTATTCATTTGATAGTCAGATGCTGCTATCTGTTTTGCAATTTCCTGATATCTTTTTGC
>JGI20153J14295_10001968_pt1 | contig 15210 bp, 9 predicted proteins | sample COG_03_FD_14295 | JGI IMG/M metagenome (IMG submission 14295) | reverse complement strand
TTGAACAATATCTTGCCGAGCATTCGAAACTAACTCCATGATGGTGTTGGTATCGTCCAGATCTACACCATGTTCTTGCAGGGATGCTAATAAAAATGAAGCGACTAAATCAAAGTCGGCATTACTAATATTGAGACCTTTGTGCATTCTCAACAAGGTGGAGGGATCATAGACGATGGGGCCACCTAAAACTTGTGACATGAAATCGGTTTGATGGTCGCGAAGGCGATCCATATTAATATTAGCAAAATACGTTTTCAGACTTTCGGCCTCTTCAATTTTGTCATAAAAAGAAGAAACAACCTGGCCGATGGCTTTGAGGCCATACTTTTGAAACAATGTTTGCATTTAACCTTCCTTCGCAATGATTAACTAGCCTTTCATATTGATTCTAAACCTAATCTTTAAATGATAGGGAAATTATTTTGACTTGTTCTTCCACATGCAAAAATGCCGAGACAACTTTTGGATCAAAGTGTGTTCCATCGAGCTTTTTAATTTCATCAATCGCCTCTTCGTGCGTCCATGCCGACTTGTAAACACGCTCATTGACTAACGCATCATACATGTCGGCAATCGCCATAATGCGAGCAGAAAGTGGGATCTTAGTTTTTTCTAGTGCGCGTGGGTAGCCAGAACCATCCCACTTCTCATGGTGCCCCCCGGCAATCTCTTGGGCAATCATTAAGACGCTTTGATTATATTTATCTGTGCCTGCTGGCGGTTTTTTGATGACTGAGCTTAAGACCTTTTCGCCAATAGTCGCATGGGTCTTCATTATCTCCCAATCATTTTTAGCGAGGGGGCCAGGATGCAATAAAATAGAATCAGGAATACCGACTTTACCGATGTCGTGCAAAGGCGCAGCCTTAAACAAACTGTCCACATAGTCTGGGGTGATCGTCGCAAGGTAGTCTTTATTCGACCTCAATTGCTCGGCAATTAATTTAACGTAATTCTGCGTGCGTATAATATGGTTGCCTGTCTCGTTATCCCTAGCCATTGATAGCGCATTAAGGGTGCTTAGTAATTGTGTCTCAATCGATTGCGCTCGATCATACTGTGTTTCCGCATATCGAAGGATCTGAACCTCGTTTACGCTATTCTCTCTCAAGAGAACGCAGCCAAACATGGCTGGGAGAAGCATCCCGTACGAAATAATGTTCAGTGCCANAAGAGCATGGTCTTGATAGNAAGCAATAGGACCCATACCCACTGAAGTCGCACTAGTTATCAACATTAAAGAGGCGATCGCGGTGAAGGCAAGTAAGCCCAGTTTTTTACTGTAGGCTAGCCAAAATAATAAGGGGATAAGGATAAATGTTATTGGGTAGTCGCTAAATTCAACAAAAAAACCCATATAAATTACCAGGAAAATTATAAAAGCTGGTGCAAGATGTTGGACGGAGTATTGAGTTAGTCTTTCATTTCTGGTTAAAAAAATAAGGAGCAATGGAGTAACCAGGCTCTGTGCCAAGGCATTAGACCCATACCAGCCAACAAAGCTATCGAAAATCTGACTAAACAAAATTTCATTACAATAATAAAGGATAAAATGACCAAAAACAGCTGACACTGGAGCCGAAATAGCAAACGAAAGAATAATCAGGTTAAAATAATCCTTGATAGAGTGAAAAGCAGGGTCTACCTTCAGTCGCTTAGCTACACTTAACACTAAAATTAATATCAAGGCGTTAGACAGGGCGATAAAGAGACTGACCTCCAGTGGTGCACCCGTAAAAAAAAGTAAAAAGAACTGGCCCACAAAAACCCCGACGGCAACCGCCGGACCATACAATAATCCTAGGGCTAAGCTGATGCCCTCAGGGATAAATATGCCCTGAACAACCAGGTTTGTCTGCTCAAGAAAAAAAGTAATGTATCCGGTAGCGCCGTATAACACCGCAGATAACGCGATTAAGCGATAGGGAATGGTTGCTAAACTGAGCTTGTTAAGAAACATAGAATTCATCCTCTAATTATGCACTATTTTGGCGTATATGCTCAAGGACGTAGATTGAGTAGGGCTAAGGGGGGCCTTTATTGCGACAATTTTCTCACTCTATATTTATAAAATAAACTAATAAAACCAATTATTTATCCTAATTTTATAATGTTACTTATTATATTATTTAGGCCTAATTGGCTTGCATGCGGGGTGCTGAAACATACCTTCTCTAAGAACCGCAAGCGCCCCTCTTCGGTTAACAAGTCTTCAGCTCGTGGCGTCTTTGTCATCTGAAATTCTTCGGCTAGCTTTCGGGATAATTGCCGACCATACCCTGGTAGCACGCTGGCAAACACATCAGCCTCCGTCAGAATAATCTGTGCTTGTAACAGTTTTGAGGCTTTTTTTCCATGATTTTTATAATGTTTATGGAGCGATTTTACCTGATCAAAGTCCGTCGCCAAGATAATCTCTTTGACCCAGCTTACCTCATGCGTCGCTATGTGGCATTGAGTGAGAATGGTTTCAACCGCGTTTGCTGAACGCTCCTCAAACTCTTTTACCTCCCTATTAATTCCTCCCGGATGAAGGAAGTCGTGACCAATAGCAGCACACGTTAATAGCAATTTCTCTCGATGGGTAAACGGGTCCCAGGTCGTATTAGGCGCCAGGCGGCTGTCTTCCTCTAATAAGATATGTAGGGCAATTAGCACCTCTTTTGCATGTTCTGCGTTATGGTATGGGGGTAAGGTCTGGCTCGCCTTTCTGTTTACNCTGTCCTCCTCGACTGACTCAATAAGCACCGCGATAGCTTGNACCAGATCTGCNTCTTTGCTAGCACGTGNTGCATCCACTTGATTGGACAGCCANTCGNTAAAAACATGTTTCAGCATGGGGTAGCGANTTTTCAGCGCTAAAAACCTAATTTCAAGGGCACCTAGTAGCTCTCCGTTCGAAGAAGTATTTATTTTTGTCATAAAAATATTCCGTGCTTACTTGGTTTCAAAGTTCGTCACTCCATCCCAATCCTTAGCGGGTGGTTGCTGTTTGAATTGCTTGACCCGAGACTCATACAGATCATACAAAACTCGATCTCCAAAAGCCTTTCTCAGTTGACCTAAGTGCTTTTCAAAAGGCCCCCATTGCTGAGCAAAGTAACATTCTAACGCCTTTGACCATTGATCAATTTCATCAGACTCCTTCGCACTAATATCGCTTTTTTCCGCCACAGGCTCAAAAATAGCGACAACCGTTGCTTTTCCTTTCACGCGTACCTTATCAATCTCGCGGTAGGCAAACTCTGGGGCTCTTTGAGCTGTATATTCACTCACCAGTACACCGACGCCATAAGGCTTAGTCAAGCCCTCCAAGCGTGACCCCAGATTGACTGGGTCACCCATAACGGTATAGGAGCGTCGTAAATTAGACCCCATATCCCCTACGCGCATTTTTCCACTATTCAAACCAATGCCGATATTAAAGTCGGGTAGGCCTCGCTCCTTAAAGCTTGCTGCTAGCTCTAATGCCGCATTCCGTATAGCAAATGTTGCTTTGACCGCCTCGTAGGCATGTTTATCCGAGTCGATCGGTGCACCCCAGAAAGCCATAATAGCGTCACCAATATATTTATCTAATGTTCCTGATTGATCCATGATGATTTTCGTCATGCCATTAAAGTACTCATTAATATAGGAAGTTAACTCNTCGGGTGTCAATTGCTCGGAAATACCGGTNAAGCCCCTGATATCACTAAACAAAACTGTGAGGTCGGACTCTTGACCTTGCATGCCATATTTCTCTGGGTTTTCTGCCATCTTTTTCACTAGCGGTGCGGGGACATACTGCCCAAATAATCCTGACATCTGTCTTTGTAAACGCCCTTCCACAAAATAACCGATACCTAAGTTACCAATATAAATAAGGCAAACGGATAATAACGGCGAGCCGATTGGCACCACTAACTGTAAGCCCCAGAAGTACCAATTAATCCAACCTAGACCCGCCAAAAATACGACGGTAGTCAGGGTCGCCGTTACCGCACCTAAAATGGGTAACAACAACGTTAACAATAAGCCAAAAATAGCAATTTGAATAAAAGCCAAGGCCATTGTATAGGCAGGAGCCTCCATGATCGTGTTATCTAAGATGCCCGAGATCATATTAGCGTGTACCTCAATACCCGGATATACCGCGCCCATCGGAGTAGCGCGTTGGTCGCGAAGGCCAGGTGCAGAGGAGCCCATAATAACCAACTTATTTTCGAGGTACTTAGGGGCGAGGCGATCATTAAGTAGATCCGATACGGATACATATTCGTAGCTTTTTTCCGGGCCCCGGTAAGGGACGTAGGCTGACGCATCGCCTTGAAGGGGAATGGTAAAGGGGCCAATTTGAATGCCTTCTAGGGATTGATACCCCCCTTCTTGGCTAATAATAATGGGTTCAACAGGAGCACCCCCGATCACCATTCTTGTCATAGCCAGACTCAGCCCCTGATAATAATTACCGTCATGCTCAAGCAGGAGTGGGAGCCTTCGAATAATTCCGTCATTATCGACTAGAGGGTTAAAGTGGCCGGCCATCGATGCTGACTGCGTAATACGCAACAAATTTCCGGTGTAGGCATCCCATTTGGAGATAGAGTGTGCCGAGTCAGGCAGCTGTTCTTGCGTGAGGGCTGGAGGGGGTAAAACGTTTGCCTTAACAGCACCCTCTTCGTTATTAAAGTACATAGACAATACAATGTTGCGCCCCTTCATGGAGTCAGCAAAGCGTTGATCTGGATCTCTTTGGATGATTGCCTCATACATTGGGTGCTTATTATCGACCTCGGGCAGGACCTCTCCCCATACCTTGCTAACCGAATCGTAATTTAAAGGATCCGGCTCAGCCCATACAATGTCATAACCTAATACCGAGATGCCTTGGTCATCAAAGAGTTTGTCATTAATTTCACCAATTAACGCCCTATTCCATGGCCATCGGCCTAGCTCACCCAAACTCTTTTCATCGATATCGAGGATAACGATGCGAGGATCCACATTGCCGTGGGCAGAGGCGCGAACCTTAACATCATAAAGTTGCTGCTCAATCAGTCGCATGCCAGGTATATTGATAATTTGCAGTGTCTGTAAGATAAAAAGCACGGTGATAACCAGCCCTAGAATTAGTCGGCTGGATTTTTTTTGGTATTTGGTTTGGATACCTTTAATAAATTTCATTGCTTATTCTCTTTTATTGTCTTTTTTTTCAATTATATACCCCACTTTCCATAACCTTAACATTTCTTATATTCCAAAATGACACCCAATATATTGATTGGAAAGTTAAGATTAGTGAATTATTTAAGTAATATATAGAGGAGGGGCCTGGCTATAGGAACAAGCTATAGTAGGATAAAATAAACAGGTTGGCACATTACGCAAACAACAGACATCGTCCTTATATTAGGCAGGGAAAGCTATGGCAAAACTAAGCAACGAACAAGAGATGCTCCAAAAAATCATTGATATGGGGGCCCGTTTATCTACCGAACCTAATATTGAGAAACTACTCGAGCTTATATTAGAGCTGAGCCAAAGCCTCATCCAAGCTGATGGCGGGACACTGTATCGGCTCACCGAAGACAACACCCTCCGTTTTGCCATGGTCCGTAACCATAAGCTCAATATTGCGATGGGGGGTGAAAACAACCCTGCCATTGACACCACAAAAATGATGGACCTGCCGCTGAGCATTGACGGTAAGCCCAACCATAAAGCGGTAGCGGCTTACGCAGCCAATACTAAAGAAACCGTGGTTATCGAAGATGCCTACACGGCTGAGGGCTTTGATTTTTCTGGGGCCAAGCGTTTTGACGAGGCTATGGGGTATCGCACGCAATCNGTCTTAGCTATTCCACTGATTGACCATGAAGGAAAGATTCTTGGAGTACTGCAATTTATNAATGCCTTAAATGAGGANAAGGAAACGATTNCTTTTAGTAAGTTTTTTCAAGATATCGCCCAATCGTTAGCNTCACAAGCCGCCATTTCCCTCCGCAACCGATTNCTCATCAATCAATTAAATGAGCTATTTGAGGCGCTGATCAACCTCATTAATACGGCCATTGATGAAAAGTCACCCTACACCGGTGGNCACTGTATGCGGGTTCCCGACCTCACGCTCATGATCGCAGAGGCGACNCACAGAGAGAACGAAGGGCCAATGGCCGACTTTAAATTGGAAGATAAAGANCGGTACGAGTTAAAAATTGCGGGCATGCTCCATGACTGCGGCAAGATCACAACCCCTGTTCATGTCGTAGATAAAGGGAAAAAGCTTGAAACGATCTACGACAAAATTGGCTTAATTGAGACTCGCTTTGAGTCCTTACTTCGCGACAGCACCATACGCTATTACCAAGGATTACAGGAGGGTAAGAGCCCTGCTGACAAACTAAAGCAATCCTATGAGGAAGAGCAGGCACAGATACGTGATGACATTACCTTTTTAAAAAAATGTAATGTAGGCGGTGAACGGATGAAGGAGGACGATATTGCCCGCATCCAAGCTATCGCCACATACCAATGGACCGATCATGAAGGGCAATTACAACCGGCATTGAGTGAAGATGAAGTGTACAACCTCAGTATTGTTGCCGGTACCTTAACTAAAGAAGAGCGAGAGATCATTAACCATCATATTGTTGCCACCATCAAGCTCCTCAATCAGATTCCTTGGCCTGAGCATCTCAAGAATGTAGTCGAATATGCGGGCGGGCATCATGAAAAAATGGACGGAACCGGTTACCCGAATCAACTCAAACGTGAGGATATGTCCGTTCAAGCACGATGCATGGGCATTGCCGACATCTTTGAGGCATTAACCGCGTCCGATCGACCTTACAAGAAAGGGATGCCGTTGTCCCAAAGTCTAAAAATTATGGGCCGCATGAAGGAAGAGGCGCACATTGATGCCGATCTATTTGATATCTTTGTTAAGCAAAAAATTTATATGGACTACGCAAATAAATTCCTTGGGCCCGAACAGATCGATATTGACTAGTGGGTGCACGGGCGGTGGTCGTTGCTCAGCCGCATTAATTAAACAACTAAAAACTTATCCTGCCTTTTATATACCCATTTTAACTGTATATTTCACCTGTATAAATACAACATTAAAACTATTTATTACATTTAAAACAATAACTTAATATCTATTATGGTAAATAATTAACTTAGACACTTGACATGCAGTTGTCTAGATGTATAATTTAACTGTCTAAATATACAGGTTAACTATGTGATGATTACGAGCATAGCATTGATAAAGCAACTAGGATTGTCGAGGGCAACACTCAACAACTACATCGCTCAAGGATTGATACCCAAGCCAGAGGTAAGGCGAGAGGCGTTGGAGCCAGGTATACGACCGACTACCCTTGGATACTTTCCTGACTGGGTGTTACCTCGGATCAAACAAATTGGACAGCTAAAAAAATCGGGTATGCGCATGCAAGCCATTCAAGCGCAACTCGCTAATGAGGGTATTCCAGACCTTAGTTTAGTAAAAAATTCACCCGTAAATATTATAAAAAATGATAAAAAAAATACATTAAATCATGAAGATATAAAAAGTTCGTTACCTAAGACATCAAAAAATAATAGAAAGCCAACCGATAGTCCTATAGGTGCTAGTCAAGCTACAGGGGGCAATGCGTTGCAGATTACCCCGCAGGCCATTAACTACCCCGCTTATATGATCGATTATCACGGTGATGTGATCTGGATGAACGATAAAGTCAAGGACGGTTTTTTTCATAACCAGATACCAGAACGCGCTGAAGGACGATCTATCTTTCCTTTGCTGTTTGATTGGGCAAAAGCTTTGCCCAGTGCCGATCTCGAGGCAGTATTTAACTTTCACCTACACTTTATTAAGTCCCGTTTTAATCTTGATAATTTACACGAGATTGCTAACCTTAGTAGCGACCAACGAAGGCAGCTAGAGTCGTCCTATCAGGCTTGTATATCCCCAGATAACATTATAAATACCGAGCCCGTAATTATGGATCCTGATGACGAGAATAATGGATACCGCCTTATTGCTATGACGTTTCGTGAGGGTATTTTTATTCTTTACGTGCCTGAACAAGGCGGTGCAGACGATATTATTCAATGGTTATCCAATCGAGACTCGGTTATACGCACCCTGTTATCCCAGCGCCTTCCTACACTCACGCCGTTAGCGGTGATCGTCGCAGACCTGCAGCAATCGGTACGCATTTGCTCTGAATTACCCGCCGAGGAGTATTTTGAGCTTATCAATGAAATATGGAGCACACTTGACCCTATATTCCGACAGTATTATGGTGCCTATGGCAAGCATACCGGTGATGGTATGTTGTACTACTTCTTCCCTCAACCTGATCAGAACTACCTACTGAATGCCGTTGCCTGTGCGTTCAGCGTTAAGGAAGCAATGAAGGTGATCAATCAGGAGTGGATGGTCAAAAAAGGATGGACTAATGAACTGTTTATGAATATTGGTCTTCATTCCGGTGAAGAATGGCTGGGTACCTTTAAGTCTAACACTAACTTAGAGCTGGTCGTGCTGGGTGAAACCATCAATACCGCGGCAAGGTTATCCGACTTTGCTCGCTTTGGTCAGATATGGGCTACCAAACAGTTGGTGAGTAAGGTGCAGATGCATGAACGGAACAGTATCACTTTTGGTATTCAAAAACAGGGGAGTCGCCCCCGCTTCGTTAACAACACCTTTAGCTTGGTGGAAGACCTTATCGACAGTCCGATTGAAAATACTAAAATGTCGGACATTCGTGGCGTTGCTGTGACGGAGATCATCAATTTCGAGGATCTGTAAACTGAAACGCTATGGGTGTTGAAACGTTGCTTAACTATTTCAGATGGAGTCTGCGGAGGTAAAACTGTTTAGGTTTTTTTTAAGTGCTTTTGCTATCGTCGATGCTTTGTCCGCTTTTTTAATATGATTAACGAGCTTCGCATCGTCGCCAACCTTCTCAATCGATGTTTTATTTATTCTCACTCCGCCTATGCTGATCGAAATCGTCGGCGAACAAGTATCTTTTATTTGTCTTATGGCTTTTAATATTTTTTCTGCTAACCACGCCATTCTTTTCTCCTCTTCGATGCCTTTCGCGATAAATACAAACTCATCGCCGCCTATGCGGAATAAATGGTCTGCGCGTCTTTTTACTGTATTAAGCGTCTGAGCAACCAGCACCAATACTTTATCACCATAGGCGTGATCGTGAAGGTCATTGAAGCTCTTAAATTGATCAATATCGATGTACAACAATACATAATGCGCATCATTGTTCTGTATATCTTGATAGACCCTAGTTAGCTCCTCATCAAAAGATCGTCGATTTCGTAGATCGGTTAGCGCATCATAATTAGCCGCGTGGGTTAACTTCTTCAACTCCTTCACATCCAGACTCACATCTTCTACCCGAACTAGTAAGTACTGATTGTCTTCAAAATGCATGCATATCGTATTAATAATAGCCTTAAAAGACGTGGTGATTTTTTGGGNGTAGNGATNGATGNTNTATTTTCTGGTGAAGCGGCGATGGTAAAATGGGGACCGTTTTTTTTCTTGCTGAGACTGGTCTATTAAATGTGCTGCCGTGATATTCTTGTCCGCAAAAAGATCGGCCACATTACAACCTGCCATATCTTTTCCTAGCAGGGCTGTCGCGGCTTCATTTTGCCGAACTACACACTCGCTCCCGACATCAACCATGAGATAGGCCGGCCAGGCATCTTGAAGATGCTTGAAGCACTCATCCAGCTTTATGCTGGTTGGACTATTTTCCCCCTGGACTTTTTCTCTCGACATATCGATACCATAGAATGACAACATAGCATACCAAGATCTGCTACATATATAAAGTTAATTACGAAGCTCCTATGCAGGTTTTTGTATTTAACTATGCGTTAAATACGATTGGTAACAACGGGAAAATTCTTCCTGGATCATGCCATTGGACACACAGCCCTCGACCGCTTTTTCGGTACGCTCTATCACCTGCTGATGACTGGTCGGCCATGGACCTCCTGCCTCCTTGTAAGCTGCTGCAATAGTCCCTAAATAATTCGGCTCAAAGCCGGTGACATGGAAACGCTCCAACTCCTGCTTATTCATCCAGTGGATGGCGCCTGAATCTATCTCCTGCATAAAGGCAAAAAAATCCGAGTGGATGCCCATGTCTTGCAGATAGCCCTTCGCCTGCGTTTCAAATTGTTGTAAGATTTTCTCGAGCTTAGGGTCCCCATCTACCGTAACCTCTTTTAGGATTTTTGCGGCGTCATTGCTTTTGGTTAGGCGGCCTTGATGCACCCCGACTGTGCCGGGAAGTGCGCCTCGGACCACCCCTCCAGCTAAGACAAAAGTACAGGCACTCGAACATTCCCCGACTACAAAAGTATGTCCTTGCGCATCCCTAATGAGTTGACCCATCTTAATTGCCGCCCCGCCATCCCCGCCCTTACTGTTAAGTAACACGACTAGGCCAAAGGGTGTGGCATCGCTGTTTACCCGCGCAATAGCCTTTGCTAATTTTCCAAGTATGCGTCGTGAGATGGCTCCTTCGATCTTAATCACCATAACCTTATTTTTGGCATCGACCTCGACCTTGGCAGACCCTGCGGTTGAGGGATCGGTTTTATTTCCGGCAACGGCAATATAGGTTGTCAAAAGAAGGCTCATACCTAGTAACACTAAGGCATAGATCAGGGTTTTATTCAATGAAGAGGTATACATACCAATCCTACTTAATAGCCTAATAATTCAAAATCCTTTTTAAACACGGTTTCCACCAAGGTTTTTTCTTGTTGGGATAAATCGTAATGCTCACTATCGGTCTTGGCTGTTATCTGCAAGGGTTTCATTGTTGGATCCATATGCGTTAGGTAATCGTTAATCGCCNCCCTGTCCTCAAACTTGAGGATATCCTGCACGATTAGTTGNCCATCAAGGGAGGTAAGGTAATCACCTTGACTAAAGAGGTAGCTGGGTGGCAGGTGAAGACTTCGCTCGTCCATAGGGGGCGCAAGCTTTTCTTGAAAACTGGTAATGAAATTGATGAAGGTATTGTTCCGGAATCCCTTAAACAATCCATACCTTAAAGAGAAATGCCATAAAGAGATGCACCAGCTATAAGGGTTACGGACCACGCTAAAGGTTTTGACTTTACCCCAGACATGCTGACCTAGGATGTCGATCGCAAGAAATGCCGGCGTATGGGCTGGAAGTAGCATACTGGATAAGAATTCCCGTTCTTTGTCTCGGGGTTCGCCAGGGATAAATTGCTTACCATACGGATAACCAAATTTGTTACCCAACACGGTTTTTATGGAAGTTGATGAGGTGCGCGGGATATCGATATACCAGTATTTACGTCTCAATACTGCCTTTAACAACATCCTGTGTTCAATTGCAATATTTTGTCGCAGATAATTGAACGGGTATTTTTTTTCTTGTCTGGCACAGTGAATTACCTGTGCAAGGTAGTCGGCAGATTTTTTTTCTACCGCCATCGTTCATTTCTTCCTATACCCCTTGTGCTCAAGAAACGCCTCCGATTGGTCATACTATGCTTAGCCCATATTTTCGAAGATGAGGTTCTGAAGTGCTGTATTTGGTCCGGTTGTCTCACCCAGATAAGCCCCTATTTCTGTTTCTAGGGAAATTCCGCGATCTGTAATAACTGCTGTTTGAGTTAATACGTCCTCCAAAATCAGCGTGGTAGTTACCGGTGTACCAATAAATGCTAAGGGGTCTTCGTTCGTAATCTCTACCTCTAGATCCGTGTCATTAAGTTTTGAGAAATTGACAAATGCATTCTCTCCTAAATTCAATTCTGACAACCTAATTACGTCTTCTCCTATGGTAAAGTCAGTAATAGTGTCCTCGTACTCGGAGCCCGCTCCTTGTAGATCAGACGCAGTAATGACGAAGATATCTCGCCCTGCTCCACCGGTAAGGGTATCATCCCCNGCTCCACCGGTAAGAAAATCGTTACCCGATCCTCCAAATAACCTATCGTCTGCCGAACCTCCTACAATATCATCGTTACCTTCTCCTGCATAAATAACCACAGGCGTTGTAACTGCTTCTGAATTATAAATATAGTCACCAGCTTCACCCCCTATAATGGTTGTCGCTGTATCGGTATCTCCGAATAAGTTGTCGTAGTTGTAGTTGGGGTCGTTGGATATATCAGCCTGATAGTCATACAGTCCCTCATAATCGGTAACATTTTGCTGTGGGCCGAGGATCATCCTCTGGTTTGTATTAGCGTTGATATCCTCAGCAACAATACCCAAATCTCGCGCCGCATCACTCACCGTAAATCCGCTCAGTGTAATAGCTCTGGTCGTTGACTCATTATAATCCTCGGGTAGGCCACTGATGGTTGCTGCTCCTCTTTCTGGTGATGGATAGCTATCTCCTACACGGATTGTTTCATATAAATCAGAGTTATCCATATCCCATGATATCGCATACTCGCCCGTGGTTTTTCCTGCCGGGACCGTTATGGTTGCGGTCAGCGGAACATCTGTTGCAAATTCATTGAAGTACCTTACATTTAAAGTGATATTGAAGGTTTGGTCGGTATCCCATGCCTTGTCCAAGCTGACTTGATAGCGGATAGTACCGGCTATCGCTCCGCTATTTTGTGCGGTTTGAGGGTCATCCCAGATCAATGCAGTGGTAATGGTAGCCGACTTTCCACCCTCTTGACCTGCTTTAGATTGGGTTGCATCTGCTACGTTCTGTAAGGTGATTGTGCTGGTACCCGCATCGTTCGCTGGCGCTGTACTGGTGTTGTCCGAGGTAGCAGTAGCTTCCGTGTTTTGTTTACTGATGGGTTTCTCAATAACGGCCTCTTGTTTATCTTTGGCTTCACTCTCCTTAACCTCAGTCTCAATAGCCTCAATTTCGTCATCACCGGCCGCGGTTGCTTCTTCATTGGCTAGTAGGTCTTCTTCTGCCACCTTGACTACCTCATCCGCAGCATCTTTCGCTATCTCAACACCAGCGGCGGCGGCATCTTCCTCAATCAAGGTCTCATCCTTGGCTACTTTTTCTTCTGCTTCTTTCTGTTCTTCCGCTTCCGCAACTATTTCAGCCATCAATTCTTCTATCGCTTCGGCCATCACCTCTTCTGCCGCCTTAAAGTCTTGGCCATCTGAGAACAGGTCCATCGCCGCATCATCTACACTCAATNCGTCTGCCTCATTACCGTCACCGCAACTTGCCGAACCGCCTTCCGCAAAGAGGAGGTTGACGTACTCACCTGCCTCAGTGAATACCCTGTCTCCGTGATTCAATTGCATGCCTTTCATAGCCGACAGCTGACTTCCATCCGCCGTGGTAATGATGGGATTCCCTTGAATTGCATTAATGGTTGCTATCGCCATATGCCCCTTTTTATTGAATTATAAAGTTATTAAATTTAGTCATAATTAATGTCCGGTGGCAACAGGATCTTGCCTTCGGTATAAAGGGTTGATCCAAGATTATCGGCAAGTGCTGATCCCTGACCAGCAAAGGTGATAGTCATATCCGTACCGTCACCTCCATCCCTGCTCACATTCAATACCAGGTCGCCACCACTTTCACTAAAGGTTAAGTAATCTGCGGCGTTACCGGTACCCGAGAGGATATCTGTCAGGTCAACGATGTCACCACCATCCGCAAAATTGAAGTCCGTAATAGTGTCGTCGTCACCTAGGTCGGCTAAGGTAAACTTAAAGGTATCCACACCGTCTCCACCCGTTAAGCTATCATCCCCTGATCCACCCATAATAAGGTCGTCTCCGTCTCCACCCGTGATGGTGTCTATGCCGTCGAGCCCGATAAGGATATGGTCATCAGCTTGCCCACTCATATCAATGGTATCCCCACCCGCTGTACCTATTTCTAGGTCATTTGCATCAACGGCACTACCATTAAGGGTTATTGCTGAAGCAGTCACTTCAAACTCTAGGGTAGTAGTTACCCCATCAGAGTCGGTGTAACTAAAACTTTCAGTGGCTTCCGTAACTGAAGTAGCTGTTGGATTAACCTCGTATTGATACACCCCATTACTATCAATCAGTAAGGTGCCATAGGTCCCAGCAATGGCCGTTAAATCAGAGCCTACGGTCACGGTTGTCCCAGTCACATCGACTACAGTAGCAATCGTTCCCGACAGGTCACCGCTGAAACCGCCGGTTGTTGTACTGTCACCCACCACCTCATAAGCTGGGCTAGTGGTAAGTGTTTGGCCTGTGACAGTAAATGCTGAGCTACCTCTTGTCGCCGCTAAAACATCATTGAGCTTGACGGCACCGTTAGGACCCTCAAAATTGAATAGATAGCTACCGGAATCAAGACTATTAGTTTCAACAGTCCGCGTACCACTAGCACCTCCATTGATCGTTGCTATTACTATAAATTCCTGACTGACTATATCGTAAAGCCTAAATGTTGNTATGTCTGAGCTACCCCACTTACTGCTTTTTAAGTCTACTTCAATTTGGAGTCGCATACCTTGGGTAACTTCTAAAGCTTGAGAGTCCTGCGATGTGTATGACCCATCNTNTTCATACCCGCTACTAATAGGGATAAATGGGTTGTCTACATCTGAAAATGTGCCAAAACTTTGATTCACGATTCGGTATTCTCCAGAACTCGTTATGGCATAGCTTAAATCGACCGTACTACCGTCCCCAATCACACCGCTTTGTAGGCCACCGTCTACATCGACCCAGTCTGCACCCACCTTCGTTTGTAATTGAGCTTCCCAACTTTCTACATTGGCACCAAGATTCATTGTGTAGTCTATATCAGCCGCTTTATTTGTAGAGGCAACTAGCGTGCCCAGACTAATAATATGCTCACTATTTGAGCCGGTGTCTGCAAAGGTTACGGTGGTATCTGTGTCGGTTGTAACCGCAAAGGAACCTAGCACCACTCCTGGCCCATCTCCGTTTACGTTGACAGTAATCGTCACTGGATCTGAGGTGGCATTGTCTGCACCCGAATTGTCAGTGGTTATTGCTTGCACGGTATCAGTCATGCTATCCGCGCTAGTAAGCAGTTGTAAGGCATCGTATTGCGAGCCCGATGTCGCTAAAGTGTAAGTCCAGCTACCATTTGCGGTGGTGAGGACGAAGTTACCGTACGTACCAGCAACCGTTACAGTAGCCGCGCTATCATCGATATCAGTACCCACTAAACTATAGGTG
>JGI20153J14295_10001964_pt1 | contig 15222 bp, 16 predicted proteins | sample COG_03_FD_14295 | JGI IMG/M metagenome (IMG submission 14295) | reverse complement strand
TAATCAACACCACCTGAAGAATAGACAATGCTGCCGTCAACTCAAAATTCAAACCTAAGAAACTATAGAAACTTATAACTTCATCTAACATTTAATTTTTTTTATCCATATTTTTTTTTAAATTATACCTAAAATTATATATAAATTTTTAAAATTACAAATCACACCCCTTTCATTTGCTCTATAATGAAAGAGGTTATAACTCAATTATAAAATTAAATTTATAAATTCCAAATGAAAAAAATTATCTTAATCTTGACATTATCATTAGTGACTAATTTGAATGCCCAAGAAGGTATAGGTTGGTCAGGACCTTTTGTTGGCTTAGACATTGGTTATACATGGACTATTGATGAAAAAAATAATGCCTCACGAGATGGATTTACCTACCATGCTGAAAATAAAGATAATGGAGGATTGGTTGGGATAAATACGGGTTACAATTTTATGCTCAATGAAAAGTGGGTGTTAGGCTTTATAGGTGAATATAAGACCTATGATGCACAAGATAGTGATGTTGATTTGAAAGATGGAGCCCCTGACGATGTTACAACTGTATCATCTGTTGATCAAAAAGTATCATTACTGGCAAAACTTGGATACCTGATAGATAGTAAAGCACTTATTTTTATCACCGGAGGTTTCGCAACAGCTGAGATGTCACGTCAATATGATGAAGTAACTCCCAATAGAAGCGAAAAACATAAAGATTGGCAAAATGGCTGGAGTTTTGGATTCGGTAGCGCTTATAATTTCTATGAGAATATTAGCGTAAATTTAGAATACCGTTATACAGATTTAAGAACAAATGACATTAATGTTGCTATGTGGAATAACGCACCACAACCACAAAAAGTAAGTCAAGATGAAGTAACTTTTGGTATAACTTACCATTTTTAAAAATAGTTAAAAATTTAACTAAACTCATAATTTATTGTCATAAGAAATATTAATATGATTAAAAAACTAATCAAAATATCTGAAAGCCGTCTGCTTCCTGATTTTCTTATCAGGTTTGGCATTAGGCAACTTTTGAAAAAAAGAATAGCTTCGCTCGTCGATAAAGATATTGAAAAGAACCATCAAAAAAAAATGGACTTTGTTAAGGAAATGAATAATTCCCCTATTGCACTTGTTCCTGAATTAGCCAATGAGCAGCACTATGAAGTGCCCTCAAAGTTCTATGATTATTGTCTAGGAAGGCAGAAAAAATATAGCTCTTGCTACTGGGATGAAAAAACGAACAACCTTAACCAGTCGGAGAGCTTATCTCTTAAATTAACCTCAGATCATGCATGCCTTGAAAATGGCCAAACAATTCTAGAACTCGGGTGTGGGTGGGGATCGTTAACGCTTTGGATGGCTAAAAACTTCCCTAAAAGTAAAATCACTGCTGTCTCAAATTCAAAATCTCAAAAATCATATATTCTTAATGAGGCAAAGAAAAGAAAATTAAAAAATATAAAAGTAATCACCGAAGATATGAATCAATTTTCTACAAAAGATAAATTCGACAGGGTTGTTTCAGTTGAGATGATTGAACATATGAGAAATCATAAGCAACTCTTTAAAAATATCTCAACTTGGCTCAAACCGAAAGGGATGTTCTTCATGCATATATTTGTGCATCAATCGCAGCCTTACCTTTTTGAAGTTGAAGGCGATGATGATTGGATGAGCCAATATTTTTTCTCTGGTGGCATGATGCCATCTAAGGACTTACCCCTTTATTTTCAAGAAAACTTGAAACTGATTAATCAGTGGGATTGGCCTGGTATACATTATGAAAAAACAGCAAATGCATGGCTAGCAAACCTTGATAAGAATGAAGCTGAAGTATTGCCAGTTTTAAAAACAACTTATGGTGAAAAAGCGGGTGAAATGTGGTTTCAAAGATGGAGAATCTTCTTTATGGCTTGTGCAGAATTATGGGGATTTAAAAATGGAGCCGAATGGCGTGTTGGTCATTATTTATTCAAAAAATGATATTTAAGATAACAAATTTCATTCTTTTTCAAGCCGCATGGTTTATCTGTGTATTAGGGGCAGCGTATGATCAAACTTATCCTGCCCTCGCGATTTCTTTAGTGATATTACTTATACATTTTGCACTCATAAAAAATAGATTATTAGAATTAAAACTTATTGTAATTGCAGGTATATTCGGGCTTTTGTTTGATGGGGCACTTCTAAATTTTAACTTAATTTTATATAACGATCCGGGACTCCCCTACCCACTTACGCCAATTTGGATCGTAATGTTGTGGATGATTTTTGCAATGACTCTTAATCATAGCTTAGCTTGGCTCAGTCAAAAAATATATTTGTCCATCCTCTTTGGAGCTTTAGGTGGTCCATTGGCCTATATTGCTGGTGAGAAATTAGGTGCAATCTCTTTATTAAGTACAAATTCGATTATTTCTTAAGTATAGGTTGGGCGGTAATTACACCTATATTATTAATTATCGCAAACAAGTTGAATAAAAATGCTTGATACATATATTACGATTGTTATGTATTTTCTTGCATTCGGCCTAGTTGGATGGGCACTAAGTCTGTATTTAAAAAATGTGACTCATGTTGATAGTATGTGGGCTCTTTTCCCACTATTAGGATCAGTGGTTTGTATTCAAAAATTTCCTTTAAACTCAATAGAATTAATTTTTTCATTTTTTATAATTTTATGGTCATTGAGACTATTTCTATATCTGACTAAAAGAAATTGGGGAAAGCAAGAAGATAAAAGATATCAGGTGATTAGACAAAATAATGAGCCTTTTTTTAAATATAAAAGCCTTTATATAATTTTCTGGTTACAAGCGATGATGGCATCAGTCCTGATGATATCAATTATTCCAATCTATACGGATAATTTATCGATCAACCCTATATCCATTATCGGGATTTCAATTGCTTTTTTTGGTTTAGCTTATGAAGCGATTGCTGATTGGCAACTTTCAAGATTTCTCAAAAACAATAAAAACCAAGTTATGGATCAAGGATTATGGTATCACTCGAGACACCCCAATTATTTTGGTGAATTTTTGGTTTGGTGGGGTATTTATCTAATTTCATTTAATGGACTATATTCTTTTACTATTTTATCTCCTTTACTTATGAGTCTGCTATTATTTAAGGTATCCGGTGCGGAACTATTAGAAAGCACAATCGTCAGTAGAAGACCAGGGTATGAAAAATACATACAAGATACCTCGATGTTTTTCCCTTGGTTTAAGAAAAAGTAAGATTCTAAATTAATATTTAACGTTAAATAAATTTTATAAATGACTATTATTAAACAATTTTTTTTAATTTTTATCTTAAGCGGATGTGCAATGAAATCAACTCAGATTAAAACAGTCGATTATGTGGATATCGATAAATTTATGGGCGATTGGTATGTGCTCGCACACATTCCGTCCTATGTAGAAAAAAATGCCTTTAACGCAATCGAATCATATAAACTGAATGAAGACGGATCAATCTCTACGACATTCACTTTTAACGAAGGGTCAGTCAATGGGCCAGTTAAAACTTATCATCCGAAAGGTTTTGTGATTCCTGATACAAATAATGCTGAATGGGGAATGCAATTTATATGGCCAATTAAAGCGCAGTATAAAATTGCTTACCTTGATAAGGACTACCAGGTGACTATAGTTGCCAGAGATAAACTTGACTATGTTTGGTTGATGTCCAGAACAAAAAGTTTGCCTCATGACGAAATGATTAAATTTAGAGAGATGATAGAGCAAATGGGTTATAACTTAGATGATTATAGAGAAATAGAACAAGAATGAGGCTCATAAAATACTTTCTAGGTCTAATTGATAACAGAATCGTTGAAAATAAATACCAAAAAATAAATTTTGGAGAGTATGAGGTCGATTGGCTCAGGGTAATACCATTCATATTGATCCATTTAGCAATTTTTACAGTTTTTTTTGTAGGTTTTAGTTACACAGCTTTTTTTGTATTCGTCGCAATGTATGGTCTCAGAATGTTTGCCATCACCGGATTCTACCATCGTTATTTTTCCCATAAAGCTTTCAAGACAAGTCGAATAGTACAATTTATTTTCGCTGTTATTGGAGCCTCGGCGGTACAAAGAGGTCCTATTTGGTGGGCTGCACATCATCGCGGACATCACGTCCATTCGGATACTGAACATGATAAACATTCACCTAAATCACATGGTTTTTTTTGGAGTCACGTCGGTTGGTTTTTATCTAAAGCAAACTTTATGACACACCAAAAACTTGTAAAAGAATTGATTAGATTCCCTGAACTAAGACTCATTGATAGGTTTGATATTCTAATTCCAATCATTACTTGTATAGGTCTGTTCTTTTTCGGACAGTATTTAGGTACAAATTTTCCGCAATTGATGACAAATGGATGGCAACTTGTTGTTTGGGGATTTATTCTTTCCACTGTATTGCTTTATCACACCACATTTTTAGTAAATTCAGTAGCTCATATTTGGGGGAAAAAAAGATATAAAACGAAAGATTCTAGTAAAAATAATATGCTGATCGCCCTTCTCACATTTGGAGAGGGTTGGCATAACAACCACCACCACCATTTCCCTGGATCAGCTAATCAAGGATTTTATTGGTGGGAAATTGATATTACCTACTACCTCTTAAAATTTATGTCTTTCTTAGGTTTAATATGGGATATAAGAAAAATTTCTCCTGTTTTGCGCGAATCTAATAAGATTAATCAAAAACCCTCCCCTTAATCTATGAAGGTCGCAGTCATTGGCTCAGGGATCTCAGGAAACACCCTTGCCTACCTTTTAAATAAAAATCATGATGTAACTTTATATGAAAAAGAAAAGCGCATAGGCGGCCATTCTCATACGCACAGTATAGTAATTAACAATAGAAAGATAAATGTTGACACAGGATTTATCGTATTTAACAAAAAAACGTATCCCTTATTTACCTCATTACTCGATAACCTTGGAGTAAAGTATGAAAATAGTAATATGAGCTTTAGCGTTTTTTCAAAAAAGAACAATTTTGAATACAATGGAACATCACTCAATAGCCTATTTTCTCAAAGAAAGAACATTTTAAATTTTAAATTTATAAGGATGATTTTTGAAATTTTAAGGTTTAATAAAGAGGCCATTAAACTTAAATCAAAAACTATTCTTCTTAATCAATATCTTAAAAAAAATAATTATTCTGAGTATTTTTGTGATAATTATATTCTCCCGATGGGGGCAGCTATCTGGTCATCAGATATCAAAACGATTCTAAATTTTCCTGCACATTTTTTTATATCTTTCTTTAAAAATCACGGCATGCTTTCTATAAATGATCGTCCCCAATGGCTCACAATAAAAGGTGGTTCTCAGGAATATGTTAAAAAATTAACTAGTTACTTTAAAAATAATATTAGATTGAATAGTAAAATAAAAAGTGTAGTGAGAAATAAAGATTATATTGAGATTGAAGATAATCAATCTAAAGAGAAATATGATTACGTTTTTTTTGCTTGCCATAGCAATGAGGTGCTTGAAATTCTAGAAAAACCAACAACCAATGAGGTTGAAATTCTTAAAGCCTTACCCTATCAACAAAATAATGTCATTCTTCATACCGATAGCAATGTGATGCCTAAAAATAAATTATCTTGGGCTGCATGGAATTACAATATAGATAGCCAAAAAGAATCACCCGTTACACTTACTTACAACATGAATATTCTACAAAATATTAAGTCCAAAGATGATCTTTTAGTGACCTTAAATCCAAAAAATCCTATACCAAAAGAAAAAATAATAAAAAAATTAGAATATGGGCATCCAAAATTTTCTAAAGAAAGTATTTTTGCTCAAAAAAATAATAAAAAGATTTCAGGTAAAAATCGATCTTTTTATGCAGGTGCATATTGGGGAAAAGGTTTTCATGAGGATGGTGTTAAAAGCGCCTACGAAGCATTCAAAATTTTTGAAGGAATTATAAAGTAATCAAATGCATTCAATATATAAAGGGACTATTTCTCATTCAAGAATAAAGGACGCCCATCACTCCTTTACCTATAAAACGTCAATGTTATTTCTTGACATTGATGATATTGAAAATGCTTTTAGCAAAAATTTTTTCTGGAGTTACGAAAAATTTAATGTAGCAGCATTCTATAGAAAAGATTTTTTTGGAGATCCAGCTAAACCCCTTAAAGATGAGATTGTTAAATTAGTTTCAAAAAAACTAAATTATAAAGTGAATGGAAAAATCTTCCTTCTTACCACCATCAGATTTTTTGGTTACTGCTTTAATCCAGTTAGTTTTTATTACTGTTTCGATAACAATAAAAAACTAATAACAATCGTTTCACACATAACAAATACCCCATGGGAGGAAACTCACGCATATGTTCATGACTGTAAGAAAATAAGGGGAGGCACAAAAAACTTTGTATTTAAAAAAGCCTTTCACGTCTCTCCTTTTCTTCCGATGGATCTTGAATATAATTGGAGGTTTACTGAGCCCAAAGATTTTTTATTTGTATCAATGGAATGCTTCAAAGACCAAAAAAAATATTTCAATGCTTCATTGAGATTAACCAATCAAGCATGGAGCACTTATGCATTAAATAAGCTTTTATTTCTATCATTTCCGATGAGCTTAAAAGCGATTATCAGTATTTATTGGAATGCATTAATATTATATTTTAAAAAAGTAAAGTTTTATCCTCATCCATAATATGAATCAATTTTATAAAAAAGTCATTCATCAAAAACTCAGTCAAATTGATGATGCGCATGTAATCATAGAGGACGGTGAATCAATAAAGAGGTATGGTAACCCCAAACTGCTCACAGCAAAAATTATTGTCTTAAATCCCAACTTTTATAAAAGTATTTTTTTTGGTGGGTCTATTGGGGCAAGTGAATCTTTTATCAGAAGAGAATGGAGCAGCCCAAACCTGACAAAAGTTATCCGAGTTTTAGCACGGAATACTGAGGCCCAAGATAAGCTTGAAAACTTTTTTAGTTTTCTCTTTCAGCCTATCTTAAAAGTTATTCATAAATTAAATGAAAATACAGTCAAAGGCAGTAAAAAAAACATATCCCGCCATTACGACTTGAGTAATAATTTTTTTAAATTATTTTTAGATAAAAGGATGATGTATTCATCAGCAATATATAAAACAAAAAGTACAACTTTAGAAAATGCTGCAGCGCATAAGTTGGATGTTATATGTAAAAAACTTCACCTTAGTAAATCTGACCATGTTATTGAAATAGGTTCGGGATGGGGTGGCTTTGCGATATATGCCGCGAAAAATTATGGCTGCAAAGTAACAACCACTACGATATCCATTGAGCAATATAATTATACAAAAAATAAAATTAAGGCTATGGGCCTTGCTAAACAAATAAAGGTTTTACTAAAAGATTATCGATTACTTAAAGGGAAATACGACAAGCTTGTTTCAATTGAAATGATTGAAGCTGTGGGCCACCAATTTTATGATGAATATTTCAAAGTAATCAGTCGGCTGCTCAAAAAAGAAGGTGATGCATTAATACAAGCAATTACTATCAAAGACCAAAGGTATTCACATTCAATTAAATCAGTTGATTTTATTCAAAAATATATTTTTCCAGGAAGCTGCATTCCCTCCCTTACTGCAATCCAAAATAGCCTCACAAACTCAACTGATTTAGTAATCAATGAGATAAGAGATATTGGGTGTCATTACGCAAGAACACTTGCAGATTGGAGAAAAAACTTTATAAAAAATAAACAAAAAATTCAAAAATTAGGATTTGATGATGAATTTTTAAGAATGTGGCTATTTTATTTTGCCTACTGTGAGGGAGGCTTTGAAGAGAAGGTTATTAGCGATGTTCACTTACATATTACTAAGCCAGGCTATAGAAATTCTTTATGAGCATTGACAATAAAACAGCTCTAATCGTGGGAGCAGGCATTGCGGGCTCTAGCCTAGCTTTTCAATTAGCTAAGAGAGATTATCAGGTAACGTTGTTAGATGATAATAATCATGATGAGATAGAAATTTTTTTCAATAAAGCTGTTGAGGTGTCACCTCATTTTATGTTAAACAATACAAGTTATAACGCTCTAATGACCAAAGCCTCTAAATTCTCATACCAACTTATAAAGGACTTTAATTTCTCAAAAAAGGACTCTCTTATGGATGGAGTTGTAAAACTTTATGAAGAAAATGAGTCAGAAAAACTAATAGAAAAAGTTGCTTCCCTTGATATTGAAAAATCTGCTTTTAAATACTTACAAAAAGAAATTATTAAAAAAAAATATCGTATTGATGATAAAGCTGGTATCTATTTTAAATATGGTGGTTGGGTTTCACCAAAAAAGCTCTGCTCAACTCTCATTAAACATAAGAATATAAAATTTATTCCGAAATCTAGTGTTGTTAAAATTGGTCAAAAAAAAGCTCAATGGATTATCAGTTGTCAAAATTCAAATAATTACAATGCCTCAAACCTTATATTTTGCAATTCATTTTCAATTAATAAGATTGATTTATTTAAAGATATATATCTTAAAAAAAATAGAGGCCAAATTAATTGGCTTCCCAGTAACGGAAATACTAAATACAAAGAAATTATCTCTGATAAAGGATATTTAATTCCTAATGTCGAGGGGTTAGATATTTTTGGATCGACTTATGAAAGAGATAATGAAAATAAAGAATTATCAGTAAGTGATTTTGAAAAAAATCTCAAAACTTATAAAAAATTAGGTGGGGAACGCTTTGATCAAAATAAATCTATTGTTAAGGGTTGGGTTGGTATGAGAGCTGTTACTCATGATCGAAATCCTATTGTGGGTAAGGTACTTGATAATTCAAATGATCTAAATAAAAAACCTCATTCACTCAATGAATTAAGTTACTACCCTAATCTTTTTATAAATATTGGATATGGATCACGAGGTTATACGCTTGCTCCCTTTATTTCAAAGTCATTGGCCTCAATGATTGATTCGACTGAATCATCTGAAGATGAATTTTTTTTAAATTATCTAAACCCATATAGGAGTTGGTTTAAAAAAATTGGGCTCAGAAAACAANTGCTNTTAAATACCATATGACAAGTAAATTAATTAAAGCAGCGCAAGCTAAAGAGAAAAATGGNGAAATACATGCTGCCATAGAGCTTTATAAAGCAGCTTGGCGGGAAGATTCGAGAAATATATTTCTCCAAATTGAAATTGGCAACCTATATGCTTCGATCGAAGATTATGAAGAGGCAGCTGGTTTTTTTAGAAGAAGCCATTATGCGTTAAAAGATAATAGCCATGTTATTGAAGCTTTAAGTTTTTGTTTAAACAAAATTGGTAATGCTTATTTTCGTGAGAGAAAGTTTGATATGGCTACTAGCGCATTTGAGGAAGCGATTAGCTATAGTGAGCATAATGCCTCATATCTTTTTAATCTTGGGAACGCCCTATTCCATCAAGATAAATATAATGAGGCAATAAAAGTATACGAAAAATCTATTAAGCTAAATGAAGACCCTAATACCTTCAATAATCTGGGGAATGCTTTACAAAGAATCTATAAAACTGAAGAAGCCATTAATGCTTATGAAAAGGCACTTTCAATAAATCCAAGTTTGACTCATACATTCATCCAACTAACCCATCTTAAGCAAAGCATTTGTTCATGGAATGGTATTGAAGGCATGTTTTTAAAAATTAAGGAGATGACTGAAAATAAAATTAATGGAAAAATATCTCCCTTTGCCCTATTTTCAATGCCAGAAATTTTAAATAAAAATCATTTAAATGTTGCAAACGCATGGTTAGAACAATCAAAAATTGAGATACTTAAGAAGTCAGATTTTAATAACAGAAAAAAAATTACCATTGGTTATCTTTCTTCTGATTTTCGATTACACCCTCTTTATTATTTAATAAAAGATGTCTTAATAAATCATGANCGAGAGAAGTTTACAGTTAANCTTTTTTACTCTGGGTTACAGGANGGCTCAGATCAATTAGAGGAATTTAAAAAAATAAGTGATGNTTATTTCAATATAACAGCAATGAATGATGAGAAAGTTATANGCTTAATGAAAGAGGAGATGGTTGATATATTAATTGATCTCACAGGGTATACACAAAATAGTCGATCATTTTTAGCTGCACAAAGACCAGCAAAATTTCATATAAATTGGCTAGGGTATCCAGGCACTATGGGTGGGCTTGATAAGAAACCATTATATGACTATTTATTGGCGGATAAGTATGTCATCCCTGACTCAGAAAAGAGTAATTATGCGGAAGATATTATGTATTTGAGCGGATGCTACCAACCCAATATTGCAAATAGGCCTTCACTTAGAGATGTTACAAAAAAAGATTATGGATTTAAAAATAGTGAACTTATCTTTGCATCATTTGGACAATCATTAAAAATTACAAAAGATATGTTTTCAGTATGGATGAGATTATTGCAAAAGGTTCCAAATTCGATTTTGTGGCTTCTAACCACAAATAATGCTTGTGAAACTAACCTTCGCAGATTTGCTAAAGATGAATTTCAGATTACAGAGGATAGAATTATTTTTGCTAAAAAAGTAGATTTTGATGAGCATATCCAGCGACACCAAATCATTGATTTATTCCTTGATACATTCCCATATAATGCACATACTTCGGCAAGTGATGCGCTATGGGCGGGTTGTCCTATCATCTCTCTTTCTGGGGAAACTTTTGCAAGTAGAGTTGCTGGTAGCATTCTTACTGAAATTGGTTGCCCAGAACTAATTGTTTCATCAATTGCTGAATATGAAGAAATGGCAATCGATTTAGCTATGCATCCAGATAAACTCTCAGGATTGAAGCAAAAGATTTTAGCTCAAAAAGAAAGTAGTAATTTATTTAAGCCAAAAAATTTCACTTTAGACTTTGAAAGAAAATTAATAAATCTAATGGGCTAATTTTCAAGAAATTTCTTTATTTTATTTATCACTAAGGCGTCTTTTTTTTTATCAAATGGATCATAGAGTAGTAATCCATTCATACTTCTCATCCAAGTTAATTGCCTTTTAGCTAGCTGTCTTGTTGCAATTACAATCATCTCTGTTAATTCCTCTATTTTAATTTTTTGATTTAGGGTATTAAATATTTGCCGATACCCAACAGATCTCATTGACGCATGATTTTTATTTAAATCTGGGTATTTTTCTACCAGAGCCTTAACCTCATTCAAAAAACCCTTTTCAAACATTTTCTCTGTTCTTAATTTAATTTTTTTATGAAGCTCATTCCTGTCTTTCGGCATTAAGCCTATTTTTAAAAAATTAAACTCAGACTGAGGTATTTTATTTTTATTATGAAAAGATGAAATTGGTTTACCACTTAAATAATAAACCTCCATTGCTCTCGTGAGCCTTTGTTTATCATTTGGCATAATTTTTTTTGAGGATTCCGGATCTATTTTTTGTAACTTTTTATATAAATTATTTAGGCCAGATTGCTCTACCTCCTCATCTACCCTTTTTCTTATATCATCAGATGAGGATGGGATATCATCCATTGGATACTCTAAAGAATTAAAATAAAGCATCGTGCCACCGACAAGCATGGGTATATTTTTATTTTTAATAATCCCTTTTGAGACCTTAGATTCATCTTCTTTAAATCTGCTGACTGAGTAATTCTCTGTAGGTTTTATCAAATTTATTAAATGATGTGGATATTTTTTTAATTCAGATACACTTGGTTTTGCAGAGCCGATATCCATACCTTGATATATTTGTGCTGAATCTACACTAATAATTTCGGTATTAAAATGATCATTTATGGTTTTTGCAAGTTCCGTTTTGCCTGAAGCAGTTGGACCTATGATAAATATCTTTTTGTTCATTTAATTAATTATCAGGATCATTTGTTGAGGCAATGGAAACTCCAGACTTAATATATTCTTTGGTACCAAGATAAATTGCTTTAGCTAATTTATTTTGAAATTTGGCTGTTTTAAGTTGCTTTTCCTCTTGTGGGTTACTTAAGAAAGCAGCTTCAATCAGAATAGATGGGATATCCGGAGCCTTCAATACTGCAAACCCTGCTTGTTCTGGATACTTTTTATGAAGGTTATTAACTTTTTTAATTTCTTTTAAAACAAAGTTTGCGAGTTTGAGACTGTCATTAATTGTTGCTGATTGTGAAAGATCTAATAATGTTTTAGCAAGTAAAGGGTCTTTATCATCAATACTCACGCCCCCAATCAAATCTGCTTCATTTTCTTTATTGGCAATAAATTTAGCAAAAGCACTAGTGGCCCCCTTTTCTGAAAGTGCAAATACCGAAGAACCACTGACATTTCTTTTCCTAAAAGCATCGGCATGGATAGAAATAAAAATATCTGCTTTAANCTTTCTCGCTTTAGAAACTCTTTTCTTCAATGGGATAAAANAATCACTATCTCTCACTAAGTATGCTTTCATTTTAGGGTCAGCATTGATTAATTTNCTTAATTTTTTTGCAATTTGAAGTACGATTTTCTTTTCCTTTGTTCCATATTTACCAATGGCCCCNGGNTCTTCTCCTCCATGACCAGCATCAATTGCAACNACAACTTGTTTTTTCTTTTTTGGCTTTTCTTTTATTACTGGTGTTTTCTTTTGTTCAATTTGTTTTTTTTCTATTTTATTTANGAGGTTAGATAATTTATCATTTGACGCAGGATAAACATCAATAACCAACCTATCTTTATAGGGAGCAACTGGAGGTAGTGAGAAAATCTTTACCCTGGCAGACTTTTTTAGGTCAATAACTATCCTCGAAACTTTTGGTGTGAACTGCCCAACACGTATATTTAAAATATTTGGATCATTTTGCTTTAACTTTGAAGAGAGATCTTTTAAAGCTTTATTCACAGATATCCCTTTTAAATCAATTACGATTCTTTCAGGGTTCTTTAGCATCATCTGGTCATTGTTTATTTTGGCAGATGATTCAATCGTTATTCTAGTGTAATCTGGAGCGGGCCATAAGCGAGTTTCTTTGACTTCATTTGCTGAAAAGCTATTAAATGAGCTAAATAATAATAAAACAAATAAAATACAATGTTTCAAACTAATCCTCTGCAAATTACCTCACCCTTTTTTGATTTTGCTCTAATAAACGCCGTTCTACTAATCTCATTATCGTAAATCATTTCAATCTCGATATCAGGAGAACATAAGATACCATCAGCTTTTTCTGGCCACTCTATAATTGTTATATCATGTTCATTTATATACTCATTAAATCCTGCAGAAAGCCATTCCTCTGGAGTTTGAAATCGATATAAATCAAAATGGTTAAAATTCATAGCTCCAATATTGTAATGTTCAAACAAACTGTATGAAGGACTTTTAACTTTACCTTTGTAGCCAGGCCAAAAAATATTGACCTTACAAGATGTGTTTTTCCTACCCCCAAATCTCCTTTAAGAAAAAATAATAATCCTGGGGAGAGTATTTTTGATAGTTTTAAACCTAATTCTGATGTATTTTTTTCATTTTCTAAAAAAATTGAAATCTCTTTATTCATGTTTTTAGTTTATTATTTTTAACTATGAATGAACAGATAATCATGAAGAGAATTGCAAAAAAAATTAAAAGCATTGGTTTGGGCTTAGGATTTGATCAGATTGGTATATCTGATATTAATTTAGAACATGCAAAAAAACCTTACCAAGATTGGATAAAATCAAACTTTCAGGGGGATATGAGTTATTTAAAGCGGCATAGTGATCTTAAATTTAATCCAAAAAAATTAGTCCCAAACACTTTAAGAGTGATTAGTGCAAGAATTGATTACTTTCCAAACGACAGAAACACAAGGTCAACTTTAAAGAATAAAGACAAGGCTTACATATCAAGGTATGCATTAGGAAGAGATTATCATAAGGTGATCAGATCCAAATTAAAAAAACTGAGTGAAAAAATAAAAGCTGAGGTTAAAGAACATTCAGTTGAGTTTAGAGTTTTTACAGATAGCGCCCCTGTTTTAGAGGTTGAGTTAGCTGAAAAAGCAGGCTTGGGTTGGCGAGGAAAACATACGTTGTTAATAAATAAAGATCATGGGTCTTGGTTTTTTTTGGGTGAAATTTTTATTAATCTTCCGCTTCCCACTGATAGTAAATTAAGTAATCACTGTGGTTCATGTAAAGCATGTATTGATATATGCCCAACAAAGGCAATTATCGCTCCATATAAGCTTGATGCAAGAAAATGTATCTCTTACCTAACAATCGAGCACAAAGGTGTTATACCGTTAGAGTATAGAAAGGCTATTGGTAATCGAATTTATGGTTGTGATGATTGCCAATTAATTTGCCCCTGGAATAAATATAGTAAAGTAACAAACGAGCATGATTTTTTAATCAGAAAAAACTTGCACACCATTTCATTGATAGAAAGCTTTAAATTATCAAAGGAAAAATTTGAAACGCTATTTAATGGAAGTGCTATTCTCAGATTGGGCTACGAGCGTTGGTTAAGAAATATTGCCATAGGCTTAGGTAATGCAAAAAAATCAAAAGAGATTTTATTATTACTTAATAAAAGATTATCAGATACCTCTCCAATGGTTAAAGAACATATTAATTGGGCTATAAAAGAACAATCAGATAAAAACTTGCAATAAAAATTAAGCAAAGTTTGGTACAATACAGCCCATCGAAAAAAAAAATATCATATGGCCGAAATAACAAAAACAGCTGAGTGGCGCGCACTAGAAAATCATTTTAAAGATATAAAAAACTCTCATATGAGAGATTTGTTTATGAGCGACCCTGAAAGGTTTGATAAAAATCATCTTCAGTTAAATGATTTTTTGTTTGATTTTTCTAAAAATCGAATTACGGACGAAACGAAAAAATTACTCATCGCACTTGCAGAAAAAGCTGGCCTTCAAGATTGGCGAGGTCGTTTATTCTCAGGTGAAAAAATAAACTTTACTGAAAATCGAGCAGCACTTCATATAGCCTTAAGAAACCGTGCGAATAAACCTATCAAGGTTGACGGTGAAGACATAATGCCCTTGGTAAATCACGAACTTTCAAAGATTAGAAAGTTATCAGAAGAAATAAGGAGTGGAGTTTGGAAGGGATTTAGCGGGAAAAAAATAAAGTCTATTGTAAATATTGGAATTGGTGGATCAGACCTTGGTCCGTCGATGGTTTGCGATGCACTAAGACCTTTTGGATCTGAGGACA
>JGI20153J14295_10001957_pt1 | contig 15260 bp, 15 predicted proteins | sample COG_03_FD_14295 | JGI IMG/M metagenome (IMG submission 14295) | reverse complement strand
ATGATCGTGTAGGGGATAACGGACCTTGGCAAAAATACCGATCTTGAAAAAGCGCAGCAACACGACTTTGACCATGCCGGTGGCGCCATTGGCGAGTACCATAAAGGCCACGACCAGAATTAGAAAAGGATTGCCACTGGCGAGTACCAGCACGCCCAGCATCAAGCCAATTGGGCGCGAGCCCGAATCGCCCATCAGGACCGCACTGGGATAGCTGTTGTGCCACAGATAACCCGCCAGGCAACCCGTCATTACAAATGCCAGGATAGCCCAGTCAGCGCCCAGTTCGTAGTGGGGTACCAATAGGTAATCAGCAATCGCCGCATGACCGACAATGCCATATAGAATAATGCCCAGGAACATCGTCCCCAGCCCTGACAGGCTGGCAGATAAGCCATCGACACCATCGGTGCAGTTGGTGGCGTTGATCGCCACCCAGATCAGGATCGTAGCACCGGGTATAAACAGAAAGGGACTGATCTCGATCGCGTCTTTGAACAATGGCAGCCAGATCACATAGGGGGCCATCTGACAAATCACCATTGAGGCCACGATCGCAATTCCCAGATCAAAAGCGCCAAGCTTGTATTCACTCCAGCCGCCAACAGCGACGTCATCCAGGTAACCTACCAACATGGCAGCGAGCACACACAAGCAAATCTCAAAAAATTGCCACTGAAAGGGGACAACCAGCAAACTGATGACCACAAACAAGGGAATAAACAGGATCCCCGCACTGACCGGCTTACCGATACTCTTGTCGGCATCTACCGCAAACGCGCGGCCGCTATCTGTGGGTAGCAGATGCCAGTAACGCGGTAGCAACCACCAGGTCGATAAGGCGCCTAGGGCCGCGCCCAGTCCCGCGAGAAAAATGTAAGAGTTCAATAAGCGGAATGGGCCTGCGATATCTGAAAGATATTGGCCAAGGATGTATAACAAGTGCGTGACTCCATTGAGAGCAAAGAGCGAGTATAGAGCCTGGACGGCAGAAAAGAATGAATGCTTCTTGGAGATCAGCAGTTATGATGATTTTTTTGACAAAAAATGCCAGGTTTTCCTCAAAGACTGCGCGCCAACGACCAATGTCGGGGGTAGGTAGCTAATCTAAGGCGGGCTGACAAATCGATCATGACCCGGTCTGATGTCGTCGACATTGTCCAATTAGCCACCAGCGTTATCGATAGTAGTCGCCAGTAGCTCTCGGTGAGCCATGCCTTAAGCCTACTGACGTTATCGCACCTAAAGCCAAATTTATTTGCCGGCCTTAGACAGGTCCGGCGCATTATGCGACTGCATAGCGGATTCGGCATTCGACTGTTCCTGCATAGCGGCAACCGCACGCTCGTTCTCCATAATCTTGGCCACCACCGCCTGACCAGCTCTCTCGAAGACCTCCCGGTGGCCGATGACGTATTGTTGCGATTCTCGATATTGGTTCAGATAGCCATTGACGGCTGGTACTACATAACGCGCGACAAGATCCCAGCTGTTAGCATTATCTCGTGGGGTCGCCCAGTCATGAACAAAGCCGACCACTGTCCCGAAGCCACCGCTAACATCAACCATCTTCTTTATCGCATCAATCAGGTCATCCGGCGTCCCTATGACCAATGCCGAACCTTCTGCAAATGCCATGGCATCGATCGCTTCATCAGCGCTCTTGTAGGCTTCGGCGCCAGGACGCATCAGCGTACCTACCGTATATTCATTGTGCCAATGCAGTAGCCCATGTTTCGCCTGCTCTCGAGCCAGTTCTCGGGTCTCGGCAATATGCCAGTTCATGACAATTCGCCAGTCTTTGCGGTTTACTGTCTGGCCACTCTTGGCCGCTGCGTCCTCGGCAAACTTCCATTGGGTGGGTAGCGCTTGCAGGCCCGCCGTCGACGTTGAACCGATCGACAACACACCCGCACCATACTTGCCTGCGAGGGTCATGCCAGACGGTGAGATCATGGAAGCGACCGCAAAGGGTAAGTCTTCCTGCAGGGGGAGTAGCTGCAAGGCTGCATCTTTCAAGGTAAACCAATCGCTTTCGTGAGTGAATCGCGGCGCGCCACTGAGCAATTTTTTGATGACACCGATGGCCTCATCCTGCCGATCTCGCTGCAACATGGGGTCGATTCCCAGTGTGTAGGCATCCGATGGCAAGGCACCCGGACCGCTGCCAAAGATGGCTCGACCGCCGGTCATATGATCGAGCTGAACAATTCGCTGGGCCACATTGAATGGATGATGGTAGGGCAGGGACACGACACCGGTGCCCAATTTGATACGATGGCTACGTTGGCCCGCTGCAGCCAAAAACATCTCTGGCGACGCAATCATTTCCCAGCCAGTAGAATGATGTTCGCCGCACCAGAATTCGTCAAAACCTAGTTTGTCGAGTTGCTCAACCAGATCCAGATCACGCTGAAACTGCAGCATGGGGTGTTCGCCAATGGGATGGTGAGGGGCAAGGAAGGCGCCGAATTTCAATCGATTCATGGTTAATGCTCCAAAAAGAAAAATAGGACAATGTCTTGCATGCTAGCATGACCTTACCCTGGCTGTCGGGGCGCTCTATTTAAGCGCCAATGCAAGATCTATTGGTCAGACAAGCTGAAACACATCGGCGTCACGCCAAGCAGGAAAACTCTGCCGGTAGTCCGTCAGCACTGAACGTTCAAGCTGTACGGATGCCAGCCCCTGTTCGCCACCCATATCCGTCAGATCAAGACCATTGAAATCAATGGCTACTGAATCACCGGCATAATCGATACCCGTGCCGTCGACTCCGACTCGATTAACGCCAATGACATAGCTTAGGTTCTCGATAGCGCGAGCCCGCAGCAGACTGCGCCAGTGTTGGCGACGAGCCGCAGGCCAATTCGCCACATACAATAACAGATCGTAGTCGTCATTGTTGCGACTCCAGACAGGAAAACGCAGGTCATAACAGACTTGCAGGCAGATCCGAAAATCGTTCAGGGTCACTACTAAGCGGGCAGTGCCTGCGGTGTAATTTTCATTCTCTGCCGACATTCGGAACAAATGCTTTTTATCATAATATTCGGCAACCCCGCTTGGTGGCATCCAGATAAAGCGATTATAGTATTGCCCGTCAGCCTCAATAATGACGCTGCCACACAAGGTGCTATTCAGGCTGAACGCCTGCTCGCGCATCCAGGTTACCGTCGGCCCCGTCATCGACTCGGCAAGCTTTTTGGACGCCATGGAGAACCCAGTACTAAACATCTCCGGTAAAACGATCAGATCTGTTACCTGATTGTTGTCCGCCAAAGGCCTGAGCAATTCCGCAAAGTGCCGACAGTTTTCGAGAGGGGCTTCCCAAGCCAATTCAGACTGAACCAGGGTGACACGTAAACTCATACTGTTTCCTGCTATTAAATGCTGAGATTAACACCGGCACAGCCCCTACCCTATAGGAGGGGCACTAAAACACTTAGACATTACTGAGCTGGCTGAGCCGTTCTGCCGCTAATGCCAAGGTGTCATCCTGTTTCGCAAAACAGAATCGCACAAGCCGGGTCTCTGATGGTGCAGCATGAAACACAGACACCGGTATGGCCGCTACTTTGCAGACCGTCGTTAAATAAATCGCGAACTCTGTATCTGGCATCTCTGATATAGCACTGTAATCGGCAAGTTGGAAATAGGTGCCCTGACTCGGTATAAATTCGAATGCTGAGCCAGCCATCTGTTGCAGAAACAAATCCCGTTTGGCCTGATAAAACTTACCAAGCCCTAGATAATGTTCCGGATGCTTCTCCAGATACTCGGCCAGCGCCCACTGGGTTGGCGTGTGAGTAGTGAAGGTGACGAACTGGTGAATCTTACGAAACTCAGTTGTCATGGCAGGCGGCGCGATGCAATAACCGACCTTCCAACCAGTCGCGTGATAGGTCTTACCAAAAGACGAGACCACAAAGGCGCGCTCGCGTAGCTCAGGATGAGACAGCACGCTATGATGAGCTGCGCCATCGAACACCATGTGTTCATAGACCTCGTCGGACAGCAGGTAGATGTCGGTATCTCGCAACAACGTCGCCAACTGCTCCAGATCAGCGGCGCTTAACACGGCACCAGTAGGATTGTGGGGGGAATTGATAATCAGCAAGCGGGTCCTGGCATTGATAGTGTCCTTGAGCCGCTGCCAGTCGATGCTAAATTCCGGCCCCAGCAGGGGAATATGCCTGGTGACGCCCTGACAAAGAACGACTGCTGGCTCATAAGAATCATAGGCTGGATCGAATACGATCACTTCATCCAGCGGATGCACGATAGCCTGGATCGCCACCAATAGAGCCTCGGTGGCGCCGGAAGTGACGGTAATCTCCGTGTCAGGATCGACAACTGCGGCATACAGAGATTGTGTCTTGACCGCGATCTGTTCACGCAGGTAGGCAACACCCATCATGGGCGGGTACTGATTGTGGCCTTTATGCACGTAGCTGCTGAGCATATCCGCCAGCGCCGCAGGCACATCAAAATCGGGAAATCCTTGCGAGAGATTGATAGCCTGCTGTTCGGCGGCCAACTGCGACATGGTCGTGAATATGGTCGTGCCGACCAGGGGCAGTTTACTGCGCAGGGGCGCAGGCCTAGAATGCGGAGTAGACTGGTTAATAATGAGTTCCCGGTTAAATGCAATGGCGACACTTTAAGTTGAAGCAGGGCCCGGTTTCAAGCGCTGCGGTGACTCCGCCAAGGCTACCGCCTGGCGCTGCCTGCCCTCGATGCTTTGATCCTGTATAGTAACGCCAGCACCCACTCACTGATTTTAGATCCGCTATGCGCTATCTATTCATACCCATAATTCTGGCAGTCCTGGCAAGTTGCGGCAGTGATCTTGAACCGCCGACAGCCGCGGCCTTGACCGGCCAACAACTGGCTGACAAGTATCTGATTGTTGATACTCACATTGACGTACCCTTCCGCTTGCATCGTCAGCCCCAGGATGTGGGGGCCGCGACCGACTCAGGCGAATTCGATTACCCGCGGGCAGTAGCCGGCGGCCTTAATGCCGCCTTCATGTCGATCTACATTCCCGCCCAGGTGGAAGAAGACGGTGGCGCCAAGGCCCTGGCTGACGAACTGATCGACCTGGTGGAAGGTATTATCAGCCAGCATCCCGATAAATTTGCTGCGGCTCACTCAACTGCGCAGATCGTTGCGAACATCAAGGCCGGCCTGATCTCTCTGCCCATGGGCATGGAAAATGGTGGGCCCATACAAGGTGACTTGAACAATGTGAGCTACTTTTTCGATCGAGGTATTCGCTACATCACGCTGACGCACTCCCGCAGCAATCACATTTCAGATTCCAGCTATGACGAGAACAAACGCTGGGGCGGTTTAAGCGATTTCGGCAAGGCGCTAATTCCAGAGATGAACCGACTGGGCTTGTTAGTGGACGTCCGGCATATCTCCGATGCAGCTTTTTATGATGTGATGGATATTACGACCACTCCCGTGATTGCCTCGCACTCGTCCGCGCGGCATTTTGTGCCGGGCTTTGAGCGCAATATGGATGACAAGATGCTAGCCCGAATGGCCGAAAATGACGGCGTTATCCAATTGAATATCGGCTCGGCGTTTATCAGCGTAGCTTCCAGTGACAGTGGCCGTGCCCGCAGCACCGCATTAACAGCCTATGTGGAGGCCAACGATATTGCAGCCGATTCAGAGGCCTATAACGTGGCTAAAGCTAAGATCGATGCAGAGCATCCTTATGTCTATGCCACGATGGATGATGTGCTCGACCACATCGATCATATCGTCGCTGTGGCGGGAATTAATCATGTGGGCATCGGTTCGGACTTCGATGGTGTCGGTGACAGCCTGCCGATGGGCTTCAAAGATGTCAGTCAATATCCGGCGTTTATCGATGGCCTGATCTCGCGAGGCTACTCTGAAAAAGCGATTGAGCAAATTCTGGGCGGCAACCTCATGCGAGTCTGGCGTGCCAACGAGGCGCATGCGCTGGCCCTGAGACTAGCAGCCCAGGCAAATTAGGACTCAGCGAGCCAGTCTTTGGCTGGTAGAAATTCCTCGTATAATTGGGCTTCTGGCGTACCCGCTTCGGGACGCCAGTTATACCGCCAGATGGCTCGTGGCGGCATCGAGGCCAGCACAGATTCAATCCGCCGACCCGATTGAATTCCATACTTGGTGCCACGATCGATGGCCAGATTGAATTCTGCGTACCGACCCCGTCGATATAGCATGAAATCTTCCTCGCGAGCTCCAAAAGGGGTGTCTTTACGCTTGTCCAAAATTGCCTCGTAGGCGGGCAGGATCGCGTCGCCGATGCTGCGCACAAATTCAAAACTACGCTCAAAACCGCCTTCATTCCAGTCGTCGAAGAACACGCCGCCGACGCCGCGGGCTTCCTGGCGATGGGTCAGATAAAAATACTCATCACACCATTTTTTCAGCCGCGGGTAGACATCTGCACCAAACGGATCGCAGGCTTGTTTCGCCGCCTGGTGCCAGTGGACCACGTCCTCTTTGAATGGGTAGTAGGGGGTCAGGTCAAAGCCGCCACCAAAATACCAGTTAGTCTCATCGATTAAAAAAAACCGCAGATTCGCATGAAACGTCGGCACATAGGGATTACGGGGATGCATGATCATGGAAATAGCTGCTGCCTCGAAACCTTTACCCGCCAGGTGAGGGTTGCGCTCACTGGCCGCGGCCGGCAGCTGGGCACCCAAACTATAGCTATATTGCACGGCACCGCGTTCGATATAACGACCGCCGTCCAGAACGCGAGGTCGAGAATGAGCGCCATTGTCAGCGTGGATATCTTCAATGCTGAAGTCGGCGCCACCGTCAATAGCGGCCAGGCTTTGACAGAGATGGGTCTGCAAGGCGAAAAAGTAGTCGCGGACTGATTGCATTTGGGCAGAACTTGTCATGCTTGGTGTACTCTTTGTCGGGTCAACATTCCTGCGGTGAACTATACCATATTCAAAATCTGGCGCTCGATGCAAACTAGGCCAAAAGCCATAGCATCTCGGCGTCAAATCTAACTATAATGGCGCTCAACGATTAGAGATTGAGGGCGCGGTGATGGATCTTGGATTTAGCCAGGCAGATTTTGAATTTCAACAGGAAGTGAAGCAATGGATCGCTGAGAATTATCCTGAGGAAATGGCAAGCCGTCATAAGCGAAGCGCCAACGGCCACCTCACCAAGGCAGATCACGTTTATTGGCAGCAGGCCCTCTATAAGAAGGGTTGGGCTGGACTCGATTGGCCCGTAGAACTCGGTGGGCCAGATTTTACTGCCACGCAACGCTACCTCTACGACCTGGAAATGGCCGCCGCTGGAACCCCGGGTATTTTACCGTTCGGTCAATCCATGGTGGCCCCGGTCATCATGAAGTACGGCAGCCAGGAACAGAAAGATAAATTCCTGCCAGACATCCTCTCCAGCAAAGCCTGGTGGTGTCAGGGTTATTCCGAGCCCGGAGCGGGGTCTGACCTAGCTTCCTTGCGAACCCGCGCAGTCCGTGACGGCGACCATTACATCGTTAACGGCACCAAGACCTGGAATACCTTGGGTCAATATGCTGACATGATTTTCTGCCTAGTACGCACCAGCGATGAATCGATTCGGCAAATGGGCATCTCCTTTCTGCTGATTGACATGTCTACTCCAGGTATCGATGTGCAACCCATTGTCACCATTGATGTGCCACCAGAAGGCTTTCAAGAAATTAACATGGTGCACTTCACCGACGTTAGGGTCCCCGTTGCAAACCTGGTAGGTGAAGAAGGTAAAGGCTGGACTTACGCGAAATACCTACTGGAGTTCGAGCGGGGCAATGCCTACTCACACGGCCTGAAAGCCAGCCTGGCGGCATTAAAGATGATTGCTGCCAGTGAACAGGCGGGCGAGGGCAGTGCATTGCTGGAGGATCCCGACTTTAGACGTAAATTAACCGAAGCTGAAATTGCGATCCAGGCGATGGAATTTACCGAGCTAAGAATTTTGAGCAGTCTGTCAACGGGCGCTAACGTCGGCCCTGAGTCGTCCTTGTTAAAGTGTCGAGGCACCGAGATTCAGCAACTGCTCACAGAGCTAACCGTTGAAGCCGTCGGCAACTATGTTGTGCCCTTCGATAACAGCGGACCGGTCAAGGGTTTAAACGTCGAACCCATCGGCCCTGACTATGCCGCGGTCGCAGCGCCCCAGTACTTCAACACGCGCAAAGTATCGATCTATGCGGGTTCGAATGAAATTCAGCGCAATATCATGGCAAAAATGGTGCTTGGTCTATAGAAGCAGAAGCCTTGTGGGCCAGGTCATCGATGACGCTGGCCTGGCCCACAGCATCGGTCTGCGATTAGCTCGAACATCGATTTCAGGTGATCNGCCGATCGACCCATGAGCCTTCTTTATTTTTTCAGCGTTATTGTTCTGGGCGTTCTTTTTCTAAGCGTTCTTTTTCTAAGCGTTCTTTTTCCCTGCGTGCTTTACTCTGCTGTCGCGAAGCAATCATGATGACCATCACGGCGATGGTAACAGCGACTATGCCGCCAACAGCGGTATTTTCCATATCACTCTCCTGATGGTGTCGCCTACATTGAGCTTCTAGGGTATACGGCTTTTACTTTTACAGCCAGACATACCTTTGCTGCGAGATAACCGGTACTCAGAGCTCGCTAATTAGGCGCCTCGCACCCGTCACCAAGTCGGTCATCAACGCCTCAATCGTGGTTTCCTGCAATAAACCAATACCCTGACCAGACCACATTGCCAGGAAATCTGGATTGTTCTGCGCCTGCGCGCGGGCCCGTAATACACCAGAAAGCGAATATTGCAGCGGGTAGGGCAGCATCGGCTCGTCAAGGGCTTCCAGCTCAGTGATATAGCGGTTTCGAATACCACGGGCAGGCTTGCCCGACAAAACACGGGTGACCACCAGCTGATCGGCTTCAGTGCTGAATAGCTGCTGGCGCCAAGCTTCAGTAATCGGCGTTTCACGACAGCCCAAAAAGGCGGTACCCATTTGTACCGCACTGGCGCCCAACGCCAATGCCGCCACGAGACCGCGGGCGTCCATTATGCCACCGGCGGCGATGACGGGCACATTAACCGCATCCTTGATCTGCGGTACTAACGCCAACGTACCGATGAGCGCATCGGAATAGTCGCCCTGAAAAGTGCCTCGGTGCCCACCGGCCTCAGCACCCTGCGCAATAATAGCGTCAACCCCTGCCGCAGCCAGGGTTCTAGCCTCGGCTACGGTGGTCGCACTGCAGATAACTTGGGCGCCCGCTGCATGAATACGCGCAACTGTCGCCTGATCTACCCCGAAGTGAAAGCTGATCACGGGAACTTGTTCTTCGAGCAGCACGGTGAGCTGTTCCATAGCCGGACCAAACAAACCTCGAGGTTCCGGTAATTCCTGCAGGCCCATTTCTCGATGATAGCCTTCGAGGCGATCCCGCAATCCAGGACCGATAACGGCAGGAGTCGCAGGGTGCTCAGTGTCGGCGGCGAACAGGTTCACTTGGAAGGGTAATTCGGTACCGGCCTTGATCTCGCGGACTACCTGGCGCAGCTTGTCGGGCTTCAGCCCGGCAGCACCAAGGCCACCCATACCACCGGCATTGCTCACACGGATCACCATGTCAGCGTTGGTAGCGCCTGCCATCGGCGCTAGTAGCACCGGGTGTTGAATACCGAATTGATCGAGTAAACCTCGGTTTCGCCAAGTCATGGGGCTATCTCCTTATGATGCTTCAACGTCAGTTATAACCGAGGCATCGTTGTAGAGTATTTTACAGGTTAGATTGTAATCGGACGCGAGCGCAGCACGAGTTGCCGGCAAGCCTCAATGGGGTGTTGTGTGGGCAACCCAGTCAAAAAGCAAATAACCATTTGCTCCAGGCCCACTAACTTGCGGTCTGCTCCTTTCAAAGCAGACCCCTGGATTCAGGCCGAGACAGCCAGGATTGTTGCGACGGCTTCTGTTCGACGTGGCACAGCGACAGGTGACATTGGCGCCTGAGTTAATGCTTTGGCCACCTGGTCAGGTAACCCGAGCATGCGTAATACATGTCTGGTGGTTTCGGGCATGGCTGATCGAGCCAGGTTGCCCCTGCGTATTTCCCGGCTCACGTGTCTGATCATGCCGATTATCAGGCTATGAGTCAGTGTTGGGTCATTGACCTTAAACCGTCCCCCTTTAGCACCCCGTTGAATATCCAGCAGTAACTGCTCGGCATCTTGATGCAGCACCCTTTGGTCTGTGAGGCCAGTAAATTCAACGAAGGTCGTCCAATCCCGATTGTCCTGGGCTTGAGTAAGGCTATATTGCAAACTCACTGCGATAATTGTTGCAGGGTCCTTGAGTGGCTGGCGAATGAGATTCAATGAGTCGTTAAATCGACCTTGGATATCTTCCAGAACCGCCTCAAAGGCTAGCTGTTTAGTTTGAAAATAATTATAAAACGTACCAAGACCGACTTGTGCGACTTCAGTGATGTCCTGGATCGAAATTTTTTCGTAACCTCGCCGCAACACCAGTTCATGGGTCGCGCTGATTAATGCCGCTCTTGTGAGTTCACGCTTTTGGGAAGTATTCTTATTTGCCATGCTTTTGCATTCCTCTTTCCTCTACTACAGCTAGCTCTTTTTAGTGCGTCTATTAATCAAAAAGGTTTTACAATCATGATCTTAACAGACTTTAGACGGTAAAAAATGTACATAACATGGAAATAACTCATTCAATCCGCTATTTTGCTAGGCGTGACGCTAGCCAATTGGCCAGAAATTGAACTGGATGTACATGTAAACCATGACACAACCTTATGTGTTGGAGTGAACGATGAACTTTGAATACAGCTCGCAACAAGTCTCGATACAGCAGGCTATCGAGAAAATTTGTGCCAGTTTCGACGCTGACTACTGGCTTGCCCGCGACCGGGACGGCGTTTTTCCCAACGAGTTCGTAGCAGCCATCACCGCCGGTGGCTGGCTGGGTATCGCCATGCCTGAAGCTTACGGTGGTGCGGGACTTGGCATTACCGAAACCGCAATCATGGCACATACCATCGCCCGTTCCGGTGCCGGCATGACCGGCGCATCGGCGGTTCACTTGAACCTGTTTGGCCCCAATCCCATTGTTGTGTTCGGCACCGAAGACCAAAAACAGCGGTTTTTACCGCCATTGATCCAAGGTCAAGACCGCGCCTGCTTTGGTGTTACGGAGCCGGATGCCGGTTTGAACACCACACAACTGGTCACTCGAGCGGTCAGAGATGGTGATCACTATGTGATTAATGGACGCAAACTATGGACCACGACGGCTCAGACAGCCAATAAGATACTGTTGATCGTCCGTACGACGGCACTGGCTGATTGCAAGAAGCCAACAGAGGGTCTGAGCCTGTTCTACACTGACTTGAATCGCGAGTCTATTGAAGTGCGTGGAATCGAAAAAATGGGTCGCAAGGCCGTGGACTCCAACGCCTTGTTTATCGACAACCTGATTGTCCCGATTGAAGATCGTATCGGTGAAGAAGGGCTAGGTTGGAAGTATTTACTGCATGGCCTTAATCCCGAGCGAATCCTGATAGCCGCAGAGGCGGTCGGTTTGGGACAGGCGGCGCTGGCGAGAGCCAGTCAATACGCCAAGGAGCGGGTCGTTTTCAACCGCAGCATTGGCAAGAATCAAGGCATTCAACATCCGCTGGCCGTCAATTGGATGGAACTTGAAGCCGCTCAACTCATGGTGCAGAAGGCAGCTAGCCTATACGACGCGGGCAAACCCTGTGGCGCTGAGGCCAACAGTGCGAAGTATCTGGCGGCTGAGGCTGGACTGAGCGCCTGCCAAAGGGCGGTGCTGACCCACGGAGGCATGGGGTACGCGAAGGAGTATCATGTCGAGCGCTATCTTAGAGAGATCATGATTCCAGTTATCGCACCCATTAGTCAGGAACTCATTAAATCATTTATCGCCGAGCAGGTCCTCGGGCAAGACAAGAGTTACTGAGCCTACCCTTGATTCTCAGACATCATTGCCGTTCTTGGCGCGACTACCCTGACGGCGGCTTCGCAGCCTGTTGACGAAATCTATTGTGCTGGCCTTTAAACCACTGGCGCCACCGTTCTTGGTGAATTCCTCCACGAGGATAGCCTCAAGTTTGTTGACATAGCTGTCCGCGGATGGCGCAACCTGCTCATCGTCGGCATTGGCATTAAACAAGTTGATGAAGACATCGCTGCGGCGCCCTAGGAGCATCAGGCGTCGAAAATATTTGTGCGGATCCTTAGGCGAGAACACAATGCCAGCCAGCGCCACGAAAATCGAAACCGGGCTCAATACCAGATCACGAAGGCCATCCATGGCCAGTCTCACCTGAAATATAACCACAGCACGTAGCAACTCCGCCCGGGTACCTGGTTTCGTCGGCATAGGCCGCGGAGCAGCGGGCGCTTCAGGCTGTTCCTCAAAATCATGGTCTTCTAGGTGGTTAACTAAGTGCTCGGCTAAAGGCGGTTCGGTCGGCATAACGACTCCCGTTCAATGCTGGGGTTTAATGCTGCGGTAAGGCCACAGTTCAATCCTACAACAACGAATCTAGCGGGCCTCAGCCTCGCGAGCACACAAATATTCCGTCACTGAGTCGAAATCACCTCTAAAGACGATACGATCAGCCTTAATATCGATTTGGTAATCATACATGGGGTCGTAGTAGTTGCTCAACAGATCCCTGATCCATGCTCTGTGTTGTTCAAAATCACCCTTGGCCTGGGCTGCAAAGGCGTTGCCAATACTAGCCCTTAGGCGTTTGTGTTCGACGCCGCCCAAGCGCTTTCGAATTCCGTCTATACCTGCCAAAAACACCGCGCTGTGGGCCGCTAACGCGAGTTCGGGGTCTGGTTCACGCGCCGTGAACTGCGCATATTGTTGAATAATGTACTCCTTGAGTATGCGTTCCACGCGATCTTCCAGACCCCCTTCTAGCAAGACCAACGGCGCTTGCTTCATCGCGGCCTGCAGGGGTAGCGGCAGGCTCACTCTGCCGATAAGCCGACCTTCATCTTCTACGACAACCGGAGATGCCGTCGAATCTGCACCCAGTTTGAGAAAATCGATCGCCAACCGGTTCTCGAAATCGATTTGACTAGGCTGCGCTTCTATCTGCCGACCAAACGCCGAGCCACGATGGTTGGCGCGCTTCTCAAGATCAACCAGTCGCGTTAAATTCGCCAGCAGGTCGGTTTTGCCATTGCCAGTTTTGCCCCCCAGTATCATCAGCGGCGGTAGTGCCTCGACAACCGTGAGTAAATAACTGCGTAAGGCCTTATAACCGCCTGGGATTCGGGGTACGTTGTAGCCGCTGGCCCGAAGCCATTCAACCGCCAGCTCCGAACGTTTACCACCACGAAAGCAATAGAGTCGAGCATTAGGGTTTTGGTCAGCAAAAGCTTGCCAAGCCTGCACGCGGAGCTCACGGATGTTACCACTGACCAGCTCGTGGCCCAGTCGTTCTGCGGCCTCGGCGCCGTCTTGTTTATAGCAAATACCCACAGACTGCCGTTCCTTGTCATCCATAATCGGTAAATTGATGGCCGTGGGAAAGGCGCCTTGAGCATATTCTACCGCCGCACGGACATCGATGAGCGGGGTGTCTGTTGTGAACAGGGCCTTCAACTCAGCGGGCATCATGATGCAAGCACTCCGGTGTCTGCTGGCCATGAACCCTCAATAGGATATTGCCCGGAAGGCTCAGGCGCGGCATCGATCGCGGTAAGGAAGTCGCTGGCATTCGCCGCCTGCAATTGAGTCAAATTGGCGCTAGTGGCCAAAAATGGTAAGGCGTATCTAGACAGGTAACAGTTGAGCATGAAGGTCCTTGGGTTTTCCAATAATGGTGGCGAATCAGGTCGTGATCGCGTTGATGAACCGAGTTCGGCAATCGATGTTCCGGATTGCTTCTGGCCTTGAACTCGATCCTGTTGGCGAATAGTAAACTATCGAGCGCCCATGAGGGCACCTTACATTGAATGGCTCGAGTCATAGTGACTGACGATCAGCGAGGGCTTTGCGTAAAGGTCTGTCTAACAGACCTGGAGGATAGTGAGAGGCAAATATTGATAGACCCAATGTTAGTAGTTAACTAACAGAGTGTTTGAGACTGGTTGCAGCGACGATGCGAATAGTGGCTGAACCCACCAATATACTTATTTAACATAATATTGATTATACGCATAACTAGATTAATGATCTAGGTCAAGAATTTGCCTTTTTGCTGTATTTCGCGCCTGAATATTATACCAACGGATTCATTTGTCTCCTGCAGGACCTATTCAGCCGAGCACGTATACACAAGCAGGACATTAATCCGGGTGAATATAGATTATTCTAACTAAGCGGGTATACTTTCCAATGACACTTATTACCTGCACATTAACCACACCAAACGACCATCATAACCACAAAAAAGGTAGAGAGATATGGAATGTCCCAAGTGCCACGCCGCCATGGAAGAAGTAACTTACGGTCGGAACATGACCGTTGATCGGTGCACGAACTGCAAAGGCATCTGGTTTGATTTAGGCGAAGCTGAAGTCCTCAAAGGTAAATGGATGTCAGAATTTCTGGACAATGGCGACGTTGACATCGGCAAAGAGTACAACAAGATCGAAGACGTGAATTGCCCACGGTGCAGCAAGCTAATGCAGAAGGTCTCAGACCCTAAGCAACCCCATATTTGGTATGAAGTCTGTGACGATCACGGTATGTATTTTGATGCCGGCGAATTCACCGATTATAAGTATGAAACGATACTCGATAAATTTCGTGACTTGATCACAGGCAAACGATAATCGTCCTGGATGCCTACTTTTTAAATAAGGTTAGTTAGGCTTACCAAGCTCCTGGATCATCTGACAGGCTGATAATATTTCCTGCGTTCACGTCGGAACACTTAGTGGTTCATTACGGTATTTTACGCAGGCGCATGGCTCCGGAGTCTTTGTGGGCACTAGGCGCAACAACAGGCGCTTGCCCGCTGCTGTCGGGGCCATGAACATCCTGTGGGTGATGCGCTGACAAAGCATTCGACAAGCCTGTTCTTGATGCCCGCTAGCCAACAACATGCCAACTGGCCACCCACCGAGCTAGCCAGTAGACGGCAACGCTGCTACTGTTGGCAAAGATAGCGTCACCACCGCCTGGCTCACCAACTGACTCATCAACTGACTCATCAACTAAAGATCCGACCCGATATGCG
>JGI20153J14295_10001948_pt1 | contig 15293 bp, 13 predicted proteins | sample COG_03_FD_14295 | JGI IMG/M metagenome (IMG submission 14295) | reverse complement strand
TTAAATGTCCGTAAATTAAAAAGAGGTATGTATTTTCTTAAAATAAGTGAAGGTTCAAAAAATACGTTGTTAAAGTTTATAAAGTATTAATGAAGTCTTCATAAATAGTTCAATACAGATTTTAAAAGATGTTTTATTTTATATAAGATGTTTTGCTTACTGGGTCTTTCATACGATTTGGGATGCACGAAGTGAATCCCGACTTATGTAAACTTGTTTGCATTTTTTTGGCAAATAAAAAAGAAAAAAATAGTTCAAAGAATTTGGGTTTCTACACTTGATCAAGATTTTTTATTGGGATGTGCGGAGTAAATATCTTCTTCTCTGTAAAAACTATTCCTTCCATCTTATTTATAGTTTTTTATTTTTTTATTCGCCTAATCAATTATTATGTTTGTTACTATTTAAAAAAAAGTAGAGAGGTGTTTAATTTTTTATCTGACATTTTAACACTTAATATAACAGCTCAAACATTCAGAATAAAGGAAAACAGAGAACAATTGAGAAGATCTGCTGAATCTCAAGAGAAAGCGGAAAACTAATTAAAAAACAATTAAGATTAAGAAATAGAACCTCAAAAATTAATGCTTTAACGACTATTATTTTTTTGACAAAAAAGAGAGATGATACTTTAAAAATTCTTGATTTGATAGTTGACGATATAAATCTAATAACATAAGTACATTGGATGAATAATACTAAAAAACATGACAAACACCGTATGAAATTAATTGCTAGTGCCAGCTCACTTTCAAAAATCCTTACGGATTTTCTATTCGGTTGGTATTAGATTACCTCTGTTTTTAAAATATATAAAAGATTATAAATACGGGTGAATACTTGTGAATTTGTGTTCTAAAATATTCCAAAAATGATATTAAAATCAGTCAATAATTCAATGAAATTTTAACACAATCAAATCTAATTATTCTATTTTTTTTAAGTCTATGAAAAAACCAAAGAATTTTTTAAAACGAAAAATAAGTGCCTTTAATTTGCAAGAATTATTGGTGGTTTTGGTTATTATTGGAATTCTAATTTTAATAGCCCTACCTAATTTAATGCCAATAATAGCAAAAACCAAAAGTTTGGAAGCCCAACAGAATTTAGCACATATTCACGGTTTAGAACGCAACTATTTTTTTATGTATTCTAAATATTCTACGGACTTTAATACAATAGATTATTTGCCAAATAAAACGGTAAAAGAAGGTGGGAATTCTAATTATGAATACGAAATTATACAGGCAACAAACAGTTCTTTTAAAGCAACAGCGACTGCTATTACAGATTTTGATGGAAATGGAGTTTACAATGTTTGGCAAATAGATCAAGACAAAAATTTGATAGAACTAGTTAAAGATTAAAAAACACAAGTAATTATGAAAAAGAGTTTCCTTATTTTAGTTTTGTTATGTTCACTTTTAAGTTGCGAGGCAATTTTTGTAGAAGATATTTCCGATAGAACAGTGGTTTTATTAGCACCAACTAATACTACTGAAGTAGTAAATGGATCTATTGTATTTAATTGGGATGCTATTGAAGATGTAGATGCATATCAAATACAAATTGCAACACCTAATTTTCAGAAAGCGTCACAGATTTTACTAGATTCCATAAGTATAAAAACTTCTTTTACCAAAGAATTAGCAGCAGGATCTTATGAATGGAGAGTAAAAGCTTCTAACTCTGATTATGCGACAAATTACAGCACCAACGGATTTATTGTTAACTAATTTTTTTGAAATTTTGATTAAAAAAACCCCTATTATTTTTGTCTTTGCATTACTTTTTTGTCAATTTTCTTTTGGGCAAAAAGATGCTGATAGAATACAAGAGTTAACGACAATATTAGACAGTTTATCGGTTACTATTCTGGGACTTAACAAAAAAGTAGATTTTAGTTTAAGTGATACAGAACTACCTGTTTTCATAAAAGCAGTTGCAAAGGAGAATAAATTAAATGTAAGTATTAATCCTAGTTTGCAACAAATTAGAGTATCACAAAACTTTACGGACGCCCGGGTTAAAAATGTTTTGATTCATCTTTGTAAAGAATATAATTTAACAATTGATGCTTTAGGAACTATCTTAAGTATAAAAAAACATACGATACCTTTTGTTTCAAGAAATATTGAAGCAAAATATAACAAAGAAGCAGACCTCTTTTCTATTGATTTACAAAACGACACATTATTTATTGCTTTTAAAAAAATTACAGACATTACAGGTAAAAATTTAGTATTTGCACCAGGTATTGGAAATCAAAAAATATCTTCTTATATAAAAGATAAACCTTTTAAAAGTGCGATAGATAAAATAGCTTTTGCGAATAATTTATCTGTAACCAACACAAAAGATAATTATTATTTATTTGAAAGTGCAACAAGTCCTAATCAGAAAGGAATTACAGATACAAAAAGACAAAAACCTGCGAGATATAGCAACTCAAATTTTTATTTTAAAGTACAAGATAGCATAAAGCAAATTTTAGATGTAGATTTTGAAAATATAGCAATTGCATCGATTATTAAAGATATTGGATTAGATTTAGGAATTAACATGTTTACCAGTTCACCATTAATTTCCGTAGGAAATGCAACAGTGAAAGCAAATAATATTACCTATGCTGTTTTGCTCACTAAAATTTTAGAAAACACAACGTTCAGTTACAAGAAAATTAATAATATTTATTATTTCGGCGCAGAAGATCAATCTTCTTTATTGGGAGCCGTTGTTGTTCCTCTTGAACATCGTTCTATAGAAATAATGAATGCTCCTATACAAAGCAATACAGGAAGCTTGAATTCTAACCAAAGTGTGGAGAATTCTAATACTGGGTTTAATAATTCTAATTATAATAATAATAGAAGTTATACCAATAGCGCAAATACAAATAATAGTAGTGCAAATAACAGAAGTACTTTTCAAAATTTTTCAAACCAATCAGAAGCCATACTCGGTTTAATCCCAAAAAAGATTACTGAAGGTTTAGAAATTACAACAGATGTAGAGCAGAATGCTTTTATTGTTCATGGAAATGCACAAAAAATAGAAGTGTTTAAATCATTTTTAAAGAAAATTGACAAAGCAGTTCCCGTCATTCTAATTGAAGTGATGATTATTGAAGTAACCAATTCTAATAGTGTTACTTCAGGTTTAGAACTTGGAATTGGAGAAGCACCAACAACAAATAAAGGAGGTCTTTTTCCATCTGCAGATATAAAATTAGGCGCAGCAAGTCTCAATAAAATTATTGGAGGCTTTAATGGTTTTGGCTCTTTAAATATTGGGAAAGTAATGCCTAATTTTTATGCAAAACTTCAGGCATTAGAAACAAATGGGAATTTAAAAATTAGGTCTACACCAAAATTATCTACGCTAAACGGACATCAGGCAACATTAACAAGAGGAGAAACAACATATTATGCCGTAACTAGAAGAGATGTTATTGGTTCTCAAAACCCACAGACTACAGAAATAAAAAATTATTACCCTATCGATGCCAATCTTTCTATTGGAATTCGACCGCTGGTTTCTGGAGATGATAATATTACGTTAAGCATCAACGTTACACAATCAGATTTTAATGGAGATCGAATTGATCCTGAGGCTCCTCCTGGAATGAATTCTAGAGAATTTACATCAATAATTCGTGTAAAAGACAAAGACGTTATTATTTTGGGTGGAATTGAAGAAAGTACTTCGAATAATTCTGGTTCTGGAGTTCCCTTTTTGGCAAGAATTCCTATTATAAAGTATCTTTTTAGTAAAAGAGTAAGAACTGCTTCTAAGAGTAAATTATCCGTATTGATTAAGCCAACAATTATTAATTAATGTTCACTGAAACGCTAAAATACGGAACCCAATATTCAGCTATAGAACATGCTGAACAAGATTCTTATCACTATTTGCAGCTTACTAAAAAAAAGCAAGAACTTGTTGTTTCAGCTAGAAAAAAAGCAACTTCTTTTCAAGAATTTTTACCCCAATTAAAAGGATTAAAACATGTCTTTTTAATTGTAAATGATGAACAAGTTTTATCTAAAAAAATTGAAGCTAATGAAAAGGATTCTTTATCAATAGCAAGAACAGCATTTCCAAATATTACATTAAGCGATTTTTATTTTCAGGTATATACAACAGCATACAATTCGTTTATTAGTATTGCACGGAAGGAGTATGTAGCCAAAATTATTAAAAGCTACGAAAATGCAGGAATTTCTATTATTGATTTTTCACTCGGGAATTTAGCCATTCAAAATTTGACTGGAGTTATCAGTCAGTCAGAAATTTTCTCATCGAATGCTCAATTATTCTTTAAAAGTAATGAATTGCAGGAAATTAAAAAGTTGCAAGTAGAAACGAATAAGTATTTAGTTAATGCTATTGTAATAACCAATGATGAGGTTTTATTATTGGGGGGTATTATTGGGTATTATACAAATACTGCATCAAGTCCAATAAGTATTAATTTACAACAGATATACAAGCAAAAACGTTTTTTTGATCTTGGTTTTAAATTTTCTTTGGGTTTTTTATTTACGATACTATTTATCAATTTTTTACTATTTAGCGCTTACAGAAATGAGATTCGTAATTTAAGTTTTTCTATGCAATTAAGTGAAACTTACAAAAATCAATTAAATTCTTTACAGAGTAATAAAGAGAAAAAAAGAGAATTAGTAAAAAGCATTGGTTCTAGTGCTACCTTTAATTTGTCTGAATATATTGATGAAATAGCAATCTCGGTGCCCAGTACAACTTTATTAGTAGGATTTAACTTTCAGCCAATTAAAGGAGCTATTAAACATGACAAACAAATTGTTTTTGATCAAAACAGTATTGTTATAAGAGGAACTTCTAAAAACAACAGCTCTTTTTCTGATTGGATTGCTGCTTTGCAAAAGAAAGATTGGATTGAAAAAGCGACAATTATACAATATGGAAATGCTAAGAAAAAAACCTCTGAAGCTAGTTTTGAGTTCTTAATTAAAACCAAGAGTAATGAATAATAAAAATAAAAATATACTGCTTGTTGTAGGGTTTTTTGTTGTCCTATTTATTGCATATTCTTTTTCTATAAAAAAAACGATGGAAGCAAAAGAATTACTCACAACATTATGGTCAGAGAAAGAATTACAGTCAAATGTACAAAGTGAAATTTTTAATTTGCAACAAGAAAACGCACATTTAGATGCTATTTTGCGCAAAAGAGACCTTTCTATCGAAAATTCTTTTCAACAAACGTTGTTAAAAAAAATAAATTCATTTGCTGAGAAAGAAAAAATAACGATAATTTCTTTTGAAGAGCCTCATGAATTTGAACGTAATGAAATAAACTTAAAAACATATTTCTTTGAGATTAAAGGAGACTTTAGGGCTTTATTAAAGCTTATTAATGAGTTAGAAAGGCAACAATTGGGGCAATTGGTTTCAGTGAATTTTACAAAGAAAAAGAAGTATAGAACGAATAGAACAGCGTTGAGTTGCCAATTCTATATTCAAAAATTAAAGCAATGATAATGGTGTTAAAAATGCTATTTATTGGAATACTTCTAGCAATCTTTTTTCAAGATCTAAAAGAAAGAAAAGTTACATTGATACTATTTGTTTTTGGAATTTTAATTGGTGGCTTTTTGCACTTTCAAAAACAAATAACTACTGTTTTTCTTTCAAACAGTATTGTTAATCTAATTATAATTAGTTTAATTTTTAGTTTTTTGTGGTTGTATGCAAAATTAAAGCTCAAAAAAAAGATACAAGAAGTTTTTGGTTTTGGCGACTTCTTATTTTTCTGTTTATTGGCAGTAAGTTTGCCTATTGTCTCTTTTTTAGTAATTTTTATTTTTTCGCTTTTCTTTTCATTGGTTTTTTTTATGCTGATAAAAAGTTCTTTAAAACACAAAACAGTTCCGCTGGCAGGTTTTCAAAGTATCTTTTTTGCCCTTGTTTTGGTTTTTGATATTTTCATGAATGCTCTAAATATATACACAATGTAATTATGGAAGGCTCAATTTTTAAAATACCAACAAAATTATTGCAACTCATTACCTCAGAGCAAGCCCATCAATATCGAATTATTCCTGTTGTAAGTTCTTCGGATGAATTCATTTTTAAGACAGATGCAGAAGAATCACGAGACTATTTGCAAGAATTGGCTATTGTTTTAGGTAAAAAAGTTGTGTTACAAAAAGAGTCTTCAAAAAACATGGAGATTTATCTTCAAAAAAACTATCGTAAAAGAACCAAAACAGCGCAGCAAAGTGCTTTGCGTTATTCAGAAGATTTTTTGTTAAACATTATTCATGAAGCCAAAGAAATTGGAAGTAGTGATATTCATTTTGAAGCATTTGAAAAACAGCATAAAGTCCGATTTAGAATTGACGGAAAGTTGTTAGAGAAATACATGATTTCACTGGATGAATATCCAAAGATCGTGAATAGAATTAAAATCATGGCAAGATTAGATATTTCTGAAAAAAGATTGCCACAAGACGGACGAATTAACATCACAAATCAACAGGAAGATTTTGACATTCGTGTATCTACATTGCCAACATTACATGGAGAAAAGTTAGTACTTAGAATTCTTTCTAAAAATACAACTACAGTTCAATTAGAAAATTTAGGATTTACAGAAACAGAATTATCGATCTACAAAAAGTCAGTAAAAAAATCGAACGGTATCGTCTTAATTTCGGGGCCAACTGGTTCTGGGAAAACAACCACCTTATATGCGACTTTAAAGTTACTAAATACCAATGACGCTAATATATTAACGATTGAAGATCCGATAGAATACACATTAGAAGGTGTAAACCAAGTGCAATTAAAAGAAAGTATTGGATTGAATTTCGCAAGTACCTTGCGAACATTTTTAAGACAAGATCCAGATATTATTATGGTAGGGGAGATTAGAGATGTAGAAACAGCGAATATGGCAATCAGAGCAGCTTTAACGGGGCATTTAGTGCTTTCTACAATTCATACCAACTCAGCTTGGGCAACCATTTCCAGATTGATTGATATGGGCATACCATCATTTCTAATTGCAAGTACATTAAATGTTAGTGTGGCACAACGTTTGGTGCGTAAATTATGTATTAATTGTAAGCAACTAGAAACAGCAGCTAACACGGTATTAAAAGAGTTTGAGTTTTTAAAAAACACACCCCTTTATAAAGCTGTTGGCTGTTCAGAATGTTATCAAACGGGGTATAAAGGAAGAAAAGCAGTGTATGAAATCATTCCTATTTCCGAAGAACTAGTCACTAGTATTAAAAATAAAGAGCTCGAAATTAACCACTACTTGCAAGAAAACAAAATTGCGACATTAAAAAGCAATATGATTGCATTAGTACAACAAGGAATTACCTCTATAGACGAAGTATATTCGTTTTTAATTACTTAAAAAAATATTAAAAGTTTGATAAAGCAACAAAAAACAGTCGGTTTATTAGTAGCGGTTCTAATTGTTTGGGGAGCCATTGGCTATCAAATTTTTATGCGTTTGCAATCAAATTCAGGGATAACAGCTGTTGAAATAAATAGTACGTTTACGCCCCAAAAATATACTGAGAAAGAATTTTATACAATCAAAGAACCGTATAGAGATCCATTTTCAGGAAAATTTCCTTCAACAAAAGTAATTCGAACAAAAAAAGTAAAAAATTTAACGGTGGTATTTCCAAGCATTGTATACAACGGTATCATTTCTGGTAATACATCACAATCGTATATTTTAACAATTAATGGACGTCAAGAAGTTTTTAAATTGAAGGAGACTAACAATGAAGTTACATTGTTAAAAGCAACGGTAGAAAAAGTAATGATCAGTTACAAAGGAAATAAAAAAACAATTCTTTTACAAATATGAAAAGAATAAAAGTAAAAGCAGGTGCATTGCAATATGTGTTGGTAATTGCAGTAATTATTGCCATTGTTATTTTTGCTTTTATTTCGTTGATTTTTCTACAACAAAAATTAAAATCAAAATATAATTTTTCTAAAGAAGTGGTGTATGCAACACAAATGGGTTTTGATTATTTGAAAAAAAATAAAATTGCTTATACAGAGAAAACCGAGATTAACTTTTCTGAAAATGCCTTTCAAAAGACAACGATTCTAAAAAAGCATTGGGGCATTTTTGATATTGGAATCATTGAAACGCGCATAAAAAATGAATCGTTTAAGAAAATTGGAATTCTAGGAACAGAGACCAAAGAAAGAGACGCATTATACCTTCAAGAAAATAATAATTCATTGGTTTTGGTAGGTAGCACTAAAATTACAGGAAATGTTTTACTCCCAAAACAAGGAGTTAAAAGTGGAAATATAGCAGGAACATCTTATCAAGGAAGCCGATTGATTTATGGAAATACAAAGACAAGTAAAACAATACTTCCTAGAATTAAGAATATTGATTTTTTACAACGTTTTTCTACAAACTACGAGTATGCAGCCATGAAACCGTTTGAGTTGTCTGTAGATAAAAAAATGCATCAGTCGTTTGAAGAGGAAACAATGTTATTTGAATCCAATTCAAAAATTATCCTTGAAAATAGTTCTTTGAGTGGAAATATTTTGATTGTTTCTGCAACAGAAATACAAGTGTCATCATCAGCAATATTGGAAGATGTAATTTTAATAGCCCCAATAATTACCATCAAAAAAAATACAAAAGGAAATTTTCAAGCCATTGCAGATATAGAAATTAAAGTGGAAGAAAATTGCTCACTAAACTATCCAACTGCACTGATTTTATTAGAAAAAAAGATAAAACCGCAAACCATCAATGCACAAACTTTGGAGAAAGTTCAAATTGAAATTGCTAAAAATAGTCATGTAAAAGGAATTGTATTATACTATGCAAAAGAAACATTGCAAAACTATATACCGCAGCTAATTATTGAAGAAAAGGCCGTTGTTACTGGAGAAGTCTACTGCATTAAAAATATAGAACTTAAAGGAAGTGTTTTTGGAACTGTTTATGCAAATAATTTTATTGCAAAGCAGTTTGGAGGTGTTTACGTCAATCATATTTATAACGGCATTATTAATGCAAAGAAATTACCTAGACAATTCTCTGGATTACAAATTGAAAAAGAATCAAATGCTATCGTAAAATGGGTGCAATAAAAAAGACCTTCTTAAAAAGAGTAATAGCTTCCTCCTTAACAGAAGTAATTGTTGCAACTGTTCTTTTGATGCTTGTTTTTGGCATTGCATTAGCAACTCTAAACACTATTTTAATAAGCAGCCATCATAGAGATACGCATAAAATAGAGACTAAGATTCAACAATTAGTCTATCAATACAAGAATAATGGCATAAAAATTCCTTTAAATTATAAGGAAGGGAATCTCACAATTACTATCAAAAAAATAAAGCAAAATACAATTGATTTTGTGGCGTTTAGAATTCTAGACAATACTACAAAGAAAGAAATAAATCAAAAGATAATAGCGCATGCAAACTAAAAAAATAAACGCTTTTACCTTAAGCGAAATGCTCGTCGTTTTAGTGGTGTCGTGTATTCTTATTTCGATGGCTTTTGTGGCGGTTTCAATGGTTCAAAAACAAGTATATTTAATTCAGAAAAACCTTTCTAAAAAGCAACAACTTCATTTTTTTGAAGCCACTTTGTTAAGAGATTTTAACACGCATCGTGTGTGTTTTATTAAAGAAAAAAATAGTTTATTGTTAAAGAACACCAAAGACAGTATTAGCTATGTTTTTTTTGATGATTTTGTAATTAGAAAAACAGATACGATTAAAATTTCTTTTGAAAATAAAAAACTATTTTTAGAGGGTGCAATTGTAACAGATGGCGAAATCGATGCGATAGCGCTGAATCTTTTAAGTTCTTATGCAGACGCACAGCTATTTTTGCAGAAAACAAAAGATGCAACATTTTACCTCAACAAATAATGGCATTTCAATTAAAAAACATCCCAAAGACCAATCAAAAGAAAACACCTTCTTTTGATATTAATACTGTTTTAAAAAAAGAGATTCATTTCTTTGGAAATTCCTTTTCAAATAAAAAAAAGGAACGCTTTTATTCGGAATTACATGTCTTATTAAAGGCCGGTTTAACATTAAAAGATGCCATAGAATTAATAGCTCAAGAACAAAAAAAAGAGCGGGATAAAAACCTGTTACATACAATTTTAGAGCACATTATTTTAGGACAAAATTTTTCGGAAGCCATCAGAAAAAAAGAGGACTTCTCTTCCTATGAGTATCATTCTCTAAAAATTGGAGAAGAAACAGGGACATTGCAAAAAGTTACGGAAGAATTAGCTGTGTTTTATAAACGTAAAAATGAGCAAAGGAGAATTATTATTAGCGCCTTGTCTTACCCAGTTGTGGTTTTATTTACAGCTTTTTTAGCAATTCTATTTATGTTGCAATTTGTGGTACCCATGTTTGCCGCTATTTTTAAACAACAAAAAGTAGCACTCCCTTGGATTACAAAAGTAATTTTAAACGCCGCTACTATTTTTAAAGAATATTGGTGGCTTGGGTTTTTACTACTGCTTACTATTTTAATTAGCATAAAATTATTTAGAAATAAATATTGGTACAAGAAATACAAGGCAATTGCAATGTTAAAAATTCCTTTTGTTGGCGAATTTATCAAAAAAGTAAAAATTGCACAATTTACACAAGCCATTACCCTATTAACAGGCGCAAAAGTGCCTTTACTAAATGGAATTCAGCTCACTAAAGAAATGATTACTTTTTACCCTTTAGAAAAAGCATTACAAATCATTGAGTATGATATTTTACAAGGAAAAAGTTTGTACGAGAGCATGAATAAGCATTCAATATTTGATAAGAAAATGATTTCATTAATTAAAGTTGCCGATGAAAGCAATCAAAATGAAACTATTTTTAAAAGACTTACTGAGCAGTATAACGAAGAAATAGAATACCAATCAAAGATGATTTCATCAACTATAGAACCTTTTATCATCTTAATTTTAGGGGCTATTGTAGGGGTGATTCTAATTGCGATGTACCTACCGATGTTTCAATTAAGTTCGGCCATTGGAAATTAAAAAATTGCTTTTATTTAGATATCGAAAAACAAATTCTAAAAGGAATCATCATTATATTTTGTCATTAGTTAAGGCTATTTTTACAATTATATTCCGAAATCAATAATTTTTTATCTATTATTTTGTGATATTAATTATTTGTGTTAATTTATTGCGCTAGTTAAAGAAAAAAAGTATTTTGATTTCCCCTATTCACGTACACATTATTAAAAATTAATAAAGCGATCACCCATACGTGATGGCTATTTTTTGTGGTATAAAATCGGTGTTGAACTTCTTTCATATTTTTTGATTCTTTTCTGGTATTGTAATTATTAATCTTTAAAATACCCCCCTATGAAAAAGTTATTTTCTATCACTTTACAAACTATTTTTAGTTGTTCATTTCTATTTCAAGAAATACCAAACACGCTACCTTCCTTTTCTGAAGCCTTTGTTTAAATAAAATGTACAAATATTTTGGGCCCGATGTTGCTATTCAACAAAAAAACAGCTTGAATTTATTATTAAAAAACTCTTTTTTATTAGGAAACCTTTTTCCTGATTGAAACTAAATTTTAAAATAATTACCCCTCCATTAAACAAATTGTTAAATAAAATATTATGAAAAAAACAATTATATTATCCCTATTATCCCTAATATCCTTATATGAAATTTACAGTCAAGTTGAAGCTTTTAAAACTTTTCCTGTTGCGCCTAGCGGCTACGAATTTTTAAAATATGGTGAATTTCCTGTTAGTAAATATAGTGGCGTTCCAAACATAACAGTCCCTATTTATACTATTGATACTGGGTCGGATGATTTAAAAATACCTATTACATTAACCTATCATTCTACTGGTTTTAGTGTAAATGAAGAAGCAGGATGGACAGGTTTGGGTTGGACCCTAAACGAAGGAGGTACGATTGTACAAGTGGTTAATGGTTATGATGATTTTAAAACAGGTTATGATACGAATAGGGAGCTTTTTGATATAGATAAAGTTATCCATCATGCTTCTAATGGAAGTGCTCCAGAAAATTATTGGACAGCAACAAAATGTTCTCAAGGACAAACATATGCAGAACTTAGTAATACTAGGTTTTCACTTCCTGTCAATTATACTGGGACTATATATCAAAATCAAATATTAAATGTCCCTAATATGTTAAGGTTATTCGGTCAAGGAGGGCATTATGATTTTGAGCCAGATGTATTTAACTTTAATTTTCTAGGATATTCAGGTAAGTTTGTTTTGGATTGGGAAACAGAAACTTTTAAATGTTTAACAGATCCTAAAATTAAAGTTGATAAAAAGCCTAACTCGTATAATCAAATAACCATAACAACACCTGATGGACATATTTTTGAGTTTTCAGTCAAAGATGAAAGTATTTCTATTGATGGTTATATAGGAGTTACTTCTAGAATATACAAGCTAGATAATATTTACACAAAAAAAGGACAACAGATCAATTATACTTATGTAAAAACAAATGTTGTAAACAACTTTCCTGCTATAATTAAAAGTGTAGTTACAGACCCTATTAATAATATGATATCTACTAGTAATGAACTCAATACGAAACAAACTCTTTCTTATGTTGATAAAATAAGGTTTAACAATGGTAAAGGAGAGATTGAGTTTGTAATGTCAGATAGACTAGATTTTGTTGGGACAAAAAAATTAGATGGGATTAAAATAAAAGTAATAAAATCAAATACAGCTACTAAGATTATAAAGCAATTTAATTTTAACTATTCTTACTTTGTAGGACATTCCAATGGCACAGTCGTTGCCTTTAATAATTATTTCTCAACACTAATCAATAAAAATTCAGAAGAATATACACATCGTTTGAAATTAGACTCTTTGGTAGAATCAGGAAAACCTCCTTATGTTTTCCAATATAATCAGACCCCATTTCCTAAAAAAAATTCAAGAGCCAGAGATTATTGGGGATATTACAACGGTTTTTTAACTAATTCAACCACTTTTCCTAATATTCGTAGATTTAATTATGAGTTTTTACCCAATCATAATGGTTGGCCTAATTTTAATCGTTACAATGGGGTGGATAATTTAGATATTTTCGAAGGGAATAACAGAAGCTCTAGATTAACATATACAAAAGCTGGGATTTTAGAAAAAATTATTTTTCCCACAGGAGGTTTTACTACTTTTGATTATGAACTTAATTCTTTTACCAATTGTATTGTTCCTAGTTTTGAAGATACTGAAAATACACAATATGAATCTAATCGTATTTCTTATGGAGCAGGATTGCGTATAAGCGAAATTAAAAATTTTGACACAAACTATAGTCTCCTTTCCAGAAAAAAATATACGTATAATGGTGGTACCTTGACAAATCCTCTTTTGTTTTATAATCAAATTTACCTTAAACATGCTGATAACCAATATACTAAGCAGGATGGTTGGAGAAAAATGGTTAAAGCCACAAATTTTAACACTCCTTCATTAAATTCTTCAGGGAATATTGGATATAGTGAGGTGATTGAATACTTTAACTCTAGCAAAGATATTTCTCAAAACATAGGGAGTATTAAATACGTTTTTCAAAATAAGAAACCAAAAATGTGGATTGATCCAAGCAGAGGCCTCATAACAGAGGCTGCCTGGAAGTCTAGTGGTAAATATGCAGAATTAAACTTACCATTATATCATACTAATTTAGTTTATAATCCAAAAAATGGTTCGCTTCTTGAACAACTAATATTTGATAAGAATCAAATACTTAAACAAAAAGTTGAAAATACTTATTTAAATAAAATAAACGATTACTGCACTTATGGAACTAGAGTGGGACCTATGATTATAAAAAAGGCACTTATAAATACTATAGCGAATCTTGAAGGCAGACACATTGAAGTCGCTTATATGCTTGGAGGATATACCATAGGAGGTGTTCACACAAACTTAAAAGAAAGTAAAACGACAAATTATTTTAATAATAATGATTCGTTGGTTACTAAAAATGAATATTTGTATGATAAGTATTGGCAAGTAAAAGAAAAAATATTTACAAATAGTAAAAACGAGACTTTAACAACCAAAATTTATTACCCTGAAGATGTTGTTAGTTATTATAATTTAGGACTTCCTCATTTAAATTCTTCAGAGAAAAAGGCTATTGATAGTTTAAAAGCAACTGCAAAACATAGAATAAATACTCCTATACAAACTGAAACTTACAAAAATGATATTTTAACATCGAAACAACGAAATGTTTTTAAAGTTTGGACTTGGGGAAATATTGTTGAATTACAGAAAGTACAATCTTCTAAAAGTGAAAATAATTTAGAAGACCGCTTTATTTATCACAAATACGATGACAAAGGAAATCCTTTAGAGGTTTCCAAAGAAAGGGGTCTTCACAGCGTTTTTATTTGGGGTTATAACCAAACGAAACTTATTGCGAAAATAGAGAATTTTACTTATGACGAATTGATGCGTTATAATTATAATTCAGGAAAAGCTATTTTATCTTCAATTTATTCTACATCGAATAACGATAATGATCGCACAGTTGACACTAGAGACTCTCTTGGGAATGTTATTGCTTATAATGGGAAGGAAGGAAAATTAAGAGAAGCTTTACAGGATTTAAGAAGCGCTCGCGCGCTTTCCAATACCCAAGTAACCACCTACACTTACGATCCCTTGATTGGCGTTACCAGTATGACCGACCCCAAGGGCTACACCATCTATTACGAGTATGATGAGTTTAACCGTTTAAAACAAGTTAAAGATGCCGATGGAAATATTTTAAGTAACAACCAATATAACTATAAAAACTAACCCCCTATGAAAACGTTGGTACCCCTATTACTGTTTTTGCCATTGAGTATATTGGCACAAAGCACTACCGAGAATTATATAAAAAATACAACTTATAAAGTACCCACAAAAACAGGCAATGTTGCTGCAGATCAGCAACAAGAAAGCGTTACCTACTACGACGGTTTGGGACGCCCCAAACAAAGTATTGCTGTACAAGCCGGTGGGCAACAACAAGACATCATCACCCACATAGCCTATGATCCATTCGGCAGGCAAGACAAAGAGTACTTGCCCTATGCAGCAACTACAAATAAGGGTGCTTTTCGAAGCGGAAACCTTGCAACAGAAACAAATCAATTTTATCAAAATAAATACCCTGATGATTTTTTAAATACAGCTACTTCTAATGTCAATGCCTATTCCCAAAAAGTATTTGAT